>JACCEC010741381.1_pt1 | contig 46025 bp, 47 predicted proteins | sample 7450121 | NCBI WGS metagenome assembly JACCEC01 (sample SAMN15323455, study PRJNA562643) | freshwater metagenome | isolation source: river surface water | place: USA:Blue River Watershed | collected 2017-08-18 | reverse complement strand
TATCAAACGATTTCTATTCCCAACGATTTTCGCTTTCTCCGTTGCCATTCACCTGAAGTATGTTACGTTTTGTTTACGAAATCCAGAAGGCAGAAAAGCTGAGCTAACTACAAAGATGGAGAATTATAAACTTACCCACTTGGGATATAACTACTTTGAAATTGCCATTTTGGACAAATTAAGGCGAAACGGCAACTACAATTTGCCCATTTCAGCCCCTATGCATTCCAAAGCCTTTTACGACAATTTCAATCAACCTCCCGTCAAAAGTATTAAGTTGAGGGTAAACCAACTTTATCAAACCAAAGATAAGCTCCATTTTACGGGTACTATTCTCGGCACAACCGAGCACATTACGGCGATTAATAGATATTCTAATCGACTCCTTATGCTCCAGCAGAGGGATGTTCCACTGGACGGGAAAACAAACGTCTTGACACACTCCAAGAGCCAGCAAGGCTTGATTCCCAATACTGAATTAGAAAACGATTTGGCCAAAACTTCCCTGCCTACTGTTACATTTATTATTTCAAAAAAGCCACTAATTGCGCGTTCTTACACGCTCTATTTTTTACTAATGAATGAATCGACTCCTACCCTCCACCCCATCAAAACAAACGTGTCGTTTCGGCTGTAAATGAGGAGTAGGAATAGAAAATCTTACCTTTCGACACCACATTTTCACTAACTTTGCATCAAAAAAAGTAAAAAGCTATGCCAGGAACAGAATTATATGGCGCAGAAGAGCGCAAAGAAATTAACGACGTATTAGAAACAGGAATTTTCTTTCGTTATAACCACGAAGCTCAACGCAACAATATTTGGAAAGCCCGCGAAATGGAAGCGGAAGTGTGTAAAGTAGTAGGAGCAAAATATGCCCATGCTGTATCAAGTGGCTCAACGGCCATTCAAACCGCCCTTGTTGCCGCAGGAATTGGCACAGGCGACGAAGTAATTGTTCCTCCGTTTACTTACATTGCATCAGTAGAAGCGGTTTTGATGATTGGCGCATTGCCCATTTTTGCCGAAATCGACGAAACACTTTGCCTTTCTGCCGAAGGAATCCGCAAAGCCATCACTCCCAAAACCAAAGCCATTTGTTTGGTGCATATGTGTGGTCAAATGGCTGACATGGACGCAATCATGGAAGTAGTTAAAGAACATAATCTCATTTTGGTAGAGGACGCTGGACAAGCAATGGGTGCCAATTACAAAGGAACTTTTACAGGGCTTTGGGGTAAAACGGGCGCATATTCATACGACTTTTTCAAAATTGCCACTGCAGGTGAAGGGGGTGTATTTGTCACCAACGACGAGCAGGCTTATAAATTTGCGGACAGCTACGCCGACCACGGCCACGACCACGTAGGAAGCAACCGTGGCATGGAACAGCACCCGATTATTGGGTTCAATTACCGCATTTCGGAGCTTCATGCAGCCGTAGGTTTAGCCCAAACACGCCGAGTGCCTTATCTTGTAGAAAAAAACAACGAGCATAAGAAGTGGTTGATGAGCCGCCTTGCCAATATACCAGGCGTTTCGTTCGCACGCATACCCGATACAGAAGGAGATTCTGCCACGTTCTTGAACTTGTTGCTGCCAGATACTGAAAGTGCGCAGGCCGTAGTGGCAGAACTAAACGCTGCGGGTGTGGGCGGATTTAACTACTGGTTTACCAATATGTACCACTTTATCAATCAATGGGATCACCTCAAAGAATTGCGTACAGCAAGTAAATTGGCCGTTCAAGTATTGGGCGCTCCTCAAGATTATGTTCACCTTGATTTGCCAAAATCGCAGGAAGTAATTGGACGTTTGATTTCGTTTGGAGTACGTGTTACATGGACGCAAACTGAGCTTGAAACCCTTGCTAATAACCTCGAAAAAGCGATTCGTAAAGCAATGGCGGCTTATACCTGCTAATGCTCTTTTTCAAAAGTTTTAGTAAGTCAATCGTAATCTGCACTATTAACGGATAACCATTAACAAATAACTGTGCTTTAGCACTTTAGATTCATGCATAAAAATTTCAAAGGAATCGAAAAAACCGTTTTTGGACGGGGAAGTTTCAGTCAATTGGGCGAAATTATCGCCCCATACCGTAGCAAAAACAACGGCTATATGGTATTTATTGTTGACAATTATTTCAAAGGCAAAGAATTAGAAGGCCGCTTGCCACTTCAACCTGAAGATACCGTCTATTTTATCGACGTTGACCCGCATGAACCCACTACCGAACAAATAGATACCCTTCGTGATGAAATCATGGCCACGAAAGGCTTACCTTCTGGCATCATTGGAATTGGCGGTGGTGCCATTATGGACATTGCAAAGTGTGTGTCGTTGATGGTCACCAACGAAGGTTCTTCTACGTTATACCAAGGAGTGAATCTCATCAAAAAACCAGGTATCTACCATGTGGGTGTTCCAACTATTTCGGGAACTGGCGCCGAGGTTTCAATGACCGCCGTGTTGACAGGTCCTGAGAAAAAACTGGGTTTAAAATGCGAATGGACCGTTTTTAACCAAGTAGTTCTTGACCCTGAATTAATTGCTACCGTTCCACGCGACTGGTGGTTTTATGTTGGGATGGATACGTACATCCACTGTATCGAGTCAGAAAATGGACAGTTTAATAACGCTTATTCGCACGCTTATGCCGAGCAGTCGATGAAACTTTGCCGCGATATTTATTTGGGAGAAAATGCTGGACAAACTGCCGAAAATGACGACAAATTAATGGTTGCATCATTGATGGGTGGCCTAAGCCTAACTTATTCTGAAGTAGGTATTTGTCACGCCATTAGCTACGGACTTTCAAAAATTTTTGGAATGCGCCACTGTTATTCTAACTGCATTGCTTTCAATCATTTAGAAGATTATTATCCAGAGGGTGTGGCTGAATTTAAACAAATGGTGGCTCAACATAACATTACGCTTCCACAAGGGTTATCAAAAGGCTGGACCGACGAGCAAATTACGGCAATGGCTCATGTTTCGTACAAGCTCGATCACATGTGGAATCATGCAGTAGGGTACGACTGGAAAGAAAAAGTAACAATTACCGACATCGAAGCCATTTTTAGAAGATTGTAATTTGAAAAAATCAGGTAAAATAAAAGCCCCACCCGTCAAGTTTCAGACCAAAAGCGCTGCAGCTATTGCCAAACGTACCGAGGAAATCAACGCAAACTCATTAAAAGGGTTAGTCATTCGTTCTACGGGTTCTTGGTACGATGTCCGCGATGAAGAAGCTCATATTTGGCGTTGCCGCTTACGGGGTAAATTTAAGTTTCAGGACTTAAAAGTAACCAATCCCGTGGCCGTTGGAGATCGTGTTTTTTGGGAAATTGAAGACGAATCATTACAAACAGGTATCATCAACGACATCGAGCCTCGTTCTAATTATATCGCACGGCAGTCTGTACAAAAGTCAGCTCATTCTCACTTACTTGCCGCCAATGTCGACCAAGCAATCATCGTAGCAACACTTACGTTTCCACGTACTTCATTAGGGTTTATTGACCGTTTGTTGGTAGTAGCTGAGTCGTTTAGGATTCCAAGTGTGGTGATTTTCAACAAACAAGATTTATTTGATGACGAGACCAAAGAATATCAAAAGTACTTGATTGATTTGTATCGAGGGCTAGGGTATATGTGCTTTACTACTTCGAGTGTTACGGGCGAGGGAGTAGATACCTTTCGAGAGCTATTACTTAGTAAAATTTCAGTCCTCTCGGGGCATTCAGGCGTTGGAAAATCAACGCTGGTTAATGCGATTGCGCCGCATCTAAACTTACGAACCAATGAAGTATCGACCTTTGCCAACAAAGGCGTTCATACCACGACTTTTGCCGAAATGTTTGAGCTGGCTCCCTCTACCTTTATTATCGATTCGCCTGGTATCAAAGAATTAGGTTTATCCAAGATTGAAGAAGAAGAAATCAGCCATTATTTTCCCGAAATGCGCGATTTACTTAACGAATGTCGCTTCAATAACTGTCTCCATATCGACGAACCCAAATGTGCAGTTAAAGAAGCCGTTGAGGCGGGTACCATTGCCATGAGCCGCTACCAGAGTTATTTGAGTATGGTTGGCGGGCAAGACAACAGAAGATAATTGATTGTATCAATAAAAAAAAGAGAGGCTAATGCCTCTCTTTTTTTTATTATGGTTGTTAGAAAATTAATAACCAGGGTTTTGTGGGAAAGTTGAAGTTCCTTCCGCCGTCTTGGCACTTCTGTCAATTTGTGTTTGCGGTATTGGACGTAGATAGTGTTTTTCAGCCACAGCCTGAGCTTGTGGGTTATACTTTTTAACTCTATCCACCAAAAGCCCCCAACGTTTCAAATCTAACCAGCGTGTTTGCTCCCCTGCCAGTTCACGAGCACGCTCATCAACAATAAAGTCAAAAGTCAGTTCAGATTCAGTGATTTTCATCGCGTCTTTTTTACCTGGCCAACCCGCTCTTTGTCTTACCACGTTTACATCAGCAACCGCGTCCGCTTTTTTACCTAACTGAAACAATGCCTCAGCACGCATGAGGTAAATATCGGCTAATCTCCATACAAAATAATCTCTTGAACCTCTTGGCTCAGTTCTGTCTGAACGCTTGGTATCAAAAAACTTTTGTAACGTTGGAAAGAGCGCCTCATCATACTTACTTGGAACCAACACCTGATATTTTCTTTTAGCTCTTTCTGCTTGGCTCATCTCAAAACCAGGAATGAAAATGGTAGTATCACCAGCGGCAAAAGTAACCCGCGCCTTCGAGTTATCGAAAGAGGTATTGAAAGAACCTGGATTATTACAGAGCCAAGTATCTTTAAATGTTTTCTTATAACGAGAATCGTTTACTCTTTCGCCAAAAATGGTATTCAAGCAGAAATTGGTTGGTCTCAATCTTTTAAACGGACGACCATTCAATACATCTCTCACCATACCTGCTTGGGTATCATACTGCATACCAAAGAACAAGTGAAGGTTATTTCCACCACCACCTTCGCCCCCCACGTTGGTGGCGTTCGTGATTTGGTCAGTAGTATATTGTACGGCAAAAACTACCTCTGAATTCTGTTGATTGTTTTCGTCATGAACAGCGGCAAAATCATCCAAAAGCTTAAAACTATACTTTGTGATAAGGTTAGTACACAAATCAGCCGCTTTTTGAAAATCATCAGCGGCCTTATTTGGTCCATACGCTTTGGCTAAATATACCTTAGCCAAAAGCGCTTCAGCCGAAGCTCTTGTTGCTCTACCATAATCATTTGAATGGGCCTTATTTTCTAAATCGGCGATGGCTTCGTTGCAATCTTTGATGATTTGGGCATACACTTCAGCCGAACTATTTCTTTTACTTTCTTTGGTAGGAGCCAATGTCTCAGTTAGTCTTAGGTCAAGTGGTCCAAACTGCTCGTGTAGAATGTAATAAAAGTGCGCCCTCAAAAACTTAGCCTCTGCCACTCTCAATTTTTTGGTTGCATCCGAAATACCTGTTACAGAAGGAGCTCTTCCAATTACCGCATTACAAGTATTAATACCTCTATACATTTCATCCCACAGGATAGCCAAATAATCTACGGTTGGTTGAATTTGGGTATCATAAAAATGGAAACCTTTGTATCCGCCATCGGCACCTGTGGCATAGATATCGGTTCCATACTCGGTGAATGTCAAGCCTAATTGCGTGCCATAAAATGTCCTGAGCGACGAATACGCTGCCTTTGTGGCATCTTCAAATCCTTTAGCGGTGTTTATATAATCGTTACCGATGTTTGAAATCACCTCTTCTTTTAATAAATCTTGGCAAGAAGTACTGACGAGTAGCATACTACCCAATGCAAATACTTTTAATTTATTTATGTTCATGATAATTAATGCTTTTAAAATTTAACATTCAAACCAAATGTAGTGACTGTGGTAGAAGGAGTAACTCCACTGTTTACCTCAGTAGTACCCGTTGGTGAACCAGTGATAGCTGCCTCAGGGTCTACCCCATTGTACTTGGTCAAGTAAGAAGACCAAATTTTAGGTTGTTGAATTGATGCATACAAACGTACCGACTCAGCTCCAATTTTCTTAGCAATCGCATTGCTAAATGTATACCCAAAGTTAATATTTCTTAACTTGATGAAAGTACCATCGTAGTAGAAGAGTGTTGAGTTATACACTGGAAATTCTTGATTACTTTTTGGGCGTGGGAATTCGTTAGTAGGATTATTAGGCGTCCAATAATCTACTTTTATTTGTTGGTAACGACCCGCCAATTGTAATTGGTTTCTGTGGAAGCCCGACAAGATGGTGTTACCAAAGCGACCAAACAAGAAGAAACTCAAGTCAAACCCTTTAAACTCAAATCTGTTGGTAAGACCACCCGACCATTTTGGTACGTCATTTCCAATAAGTACCCTGTCATCAGCCGTAATTTTACCGTCATTGTTGGTGTCCTGTACTTTGATTTGTCCCACCTCAGAACCATACGATTTAGCTAAATCTGCTTCGCTTGTTTGCCAAATTCCCGCTTTCTTGAAATCAAAATATGTATTCAATGGATAGCCAATAAACCATCTGTTACCTAAGTCATCCACTTTACCGTTGTACAATTCAACGATTTCTTCCCTGTTGCGCGTAAATTGAAAGTCTGTCGTCCACTTGAAACCACTTTTTGAGTTAACGTTTACCGTAGTAACTCCAAACTCAATTCCTGTGTTTCTGGTATGGCCTACGTTGTTACTAAAGAAGTTAAATCCAACCGACCCAGGCAAGAAATCGTTTAGGAGAAGGCTTTTGGTATTTGTCTGATAGAACTCCAACGAACCTTGTACACGACCACGGAGAACAGAGAAGTCTAAACCGACGTTAGCAGTTGAGGTAGACTCCCACCTTAAGTTGGGGTTACTAATAGTACCTGGTCTAAAGCCAAATGCACCCGTTGCTCCAAAAGCATAAGTAGTACGTCCCAATAACCCTTGTGTTTGATACGGAGCCACCCCTTGGTTACCTACTTGCCCCCAACCTGCACGAAGTTTTAACAAATCAATCCACGAAACACCTTTCAAGAAAGCTTCATTGCTAACATTCCAACCCAACGCAAAACCAGGGAAGTTACCATACTTTGTATTCTCACCGAAACGGCTCGAACCATCACGACGAATTGTTGCTGTCAACAAATACTTGTCATCAAATGAGTAGTTTACCCGACCCATCAATGAAGCAATCGTCCATTCAGTGAGCGAAGATTGAACTCCCAAAACAGATGTTGCAGAATTTAAACTGTAAAACGCCTGTGCCTGAGCAGGTATTCCTTGAACTTCAGATCTGTATCTTTCAAAATTATCCTTTTGAATAGATTGCACTCCCGTTACATTCAAACTATGTTTTCCGAAGGTTTTATTGTAGTTCACAATGTTTTCCATGGTGAAGTTGAACCCAAAACGATTCTCGTTGAATGCTTGTGCATCACCACGACGACGAGCGTTTGTTTCTGAACCAATAAAACGCCCCCAACGTGATATAGTAAAGTCAGGACCTAAGTTTAAACGGTAAGTTAAGCCATCAATTATTTTTACTTCTGCATAGATAGAATTAAAGATTCTATATTTTTTGGTATTGTCAACATTAACCCCTGGCTCTACCTCTGATAGAGGGTTAGACAAAAGAGCATCGTTTGTAGGTTCGAATAGCAAACTTCCGTCTGGATTATACGGCGTACCTAGTGGGTTTGCGTTCAATGTATTTCCGTAAGGGTTCAAGTTCTCACCGTTTCTAATCGAATACATCAAGTAACTTGATATCCCAATCTTCAGTCTTTTATTCACTTGGTGGTCAATGTTTGCACGAAGCGAATTACGGGTAAAATCTAGGAGTTTTGTAATACCCTTATCTTGGAAAAATCCACCAGAGATATAGAATGAAGTTCTGTCGTTTCCTCCTTGAATACCAATGGTATGGTTTTGCATCATCCCAGTTCTAAGGATTAAATCCTGGTACTGAGTATTTCTTCCAGCCGCAATACCCGCCGCCACATTAGGGTCACCGCCTAACACTGCTACTTTGGCATCTGCTGCTGCGTCGGCAACACCCGTTGGAACAGGATTTCCCGCAGCGTCTCGGTATAAGCCAGTTGCTCGGTATGCTTCACGTACGTATTCAGCAAATTCTTCTCCAGAGAACAACTCCAATTTACTGTATGCTTTAGAAGCACCAGCATAGGTGTCAATCGTGACCGTTGTTTTACCTTTAGTTCCGCCTCTCTTTGTAGTTACTAGAACAACTCCGTTTGCACCCCTCGCTCCATAAATAGCCGTAGCTGTAGCGTCTTTCAAAACCTCAATAGACTGAATATCATTAGGGTTAATATCCTCATAACCAGCCGACAATGGTATACCATCAACTACGTATAAGGGGTCGTTTCCTGCATTAAATGACCGACGACCACGAATTAGGATTCTTGGTGCCGCACCTGGCTTAGAACCTGATTGAGAAACGTCAACACCCGCTGCACGACCTTGAAGAGCCTGTCCAAGGTTCGTTAAAGGCATTTCGGTAATTTGCTTGGCCGACACTTGCGAGATAGCTCCAGTCATTTGGCTCTTCTTCTGAGTACCGTAACCCACCACAACTACTTCGTTCAGTGTTTTTTGATCAACCGAAAGTGTTACATTAAACACAGTTCCATTTCCAACCGTTATTTCTTTTTTCTCAAAACCAACTGCCGAAAATACCAACACTGAAGAATTGTCTTTCACTGTCAGTTTAAAGTTACCATCACCATCGGTGTTAGTCCCTGTAGTTGTTCCTTTCACCAACACACTCACCCCTGGAAGGGCAGTATTATCTTCGGATGACACTACTTTACCCGTCACAGTTTTATCTGCATTCACAATTGCAGTCACTCTCACGCCGCTGCCATTCGTTGGTGGAGTTTTGGCCTCTGCCCCCGATGCACTAAGCATCACAGCTGCCGCCCACACACTACATAAGATAGAAATTTTCCTCATGATTCGTCAAAGTGATTTTAAGTAGTAATAGAATTATTTTGGGTTTTTGTATTCATTAATAGGTTTTAATTATGTTCGAGTTTACATTCTAGCTTTAAATTAGACAATATTTTACCTGAATTATTCTACGCAAACGTTATCGGGAACGTTTCCGAAATGGTATTTTTTAAATTCAAAGTTGATTTTATTTTAATTTTTAAAGCATATTATCATAAACTTTTCTTTTTAACTATTTGTTGTATTTTTGTACTTTTTTAATATAAAAGGGCAATATTATATTTCCAAACGTTTTTTGCAGGCATTCTTTGCAGTTAATAAATTTTCGAGATGATTAAGCCGAGAAGAACCACTCCTACGATAAAGGCAAACAACCAACGCACAAAATACAAAGCCGAAGCGAGAGGTTTTACCTCTTGGTCGAGTGGGTCTATCTCAGGAATAGTATTAACTGTTTCTAATACTCGTTTCCAAAGGCCACGCACTTCCTGACCTGACAATCCCAAATAAGCATCGGAAAAGTGACCTACCAGCTCTCGCGCCTCAGCTACTTCTTTCGATTTGTAGGGATGATTATTGAGCCAAACTTGCCAAAAATTACTCAACTCCATATCGTCAGGTTCCTGCACCCACTTGATGAAAAGCGGTTCTGCTGCGAAATCCTCGACAGTGTATTGAGCGAAATTTTTCATTTAGTACTTTGGCAGTTCAACGTAAAAATAATCTTACCAAATAAGCGACCAAATCCAAGATTCTACTGACAAAAACCTAAATTTCACAAACAGTCTTTAACACTTTGTTAATCGTAATTAATACGGCTCACAATACTTCGCCCTAGCGTAATTTCATCGGCATACTCTAGATCGCCTCCAATTGGGATGCCACGCGCTATAGTTGAGGTTTTTATCCCAAAAGGCTTCAATTTTTTCTGAAGATAAAAAGAGGTTGTATCACCTTCCATGGTAGGACTAAGAGCCAAAATAACTTCTTTGACGTCGGTGTTTCCTTGAAGGCGGGATAGAAGGCTTTCGATGTTTAAATCGCTTGGACTTACTCCCTCTAATGGAGAAATAATCCCCCCAAGAACATGATATAGCCCATTGAATTGGCCCGTATTTTCAATAGCAAGTACATCGCGACTATCCTGTACTACGCACAAAATGCTACGGTCTCTTTTGGTACTGAGACAAACCCCACACAGTTCATCGTCCGAAATATTGTGGCATTGTTGACAATAGTGAATCTTCGTACGCACCGCTACTAATGCGCTAGCCAAGCTTTGAACATCTTTTTCAGGCCGTTTGAGCATGTGTAAAACAATACGCAACGCACTTTTTTTCCCAATTCCAGGCAGTTTAGCTACTTCACTTACGGCTTCTTCAATCAACTTTGAGGGGAAATTCATGTAGGGAGGGTAATTTCTTATCAATACATTGTCTAGTACAAAAATACAGTTTTCTAGGGCATCCTGCAACTAAGTTCTCTCCTACCAGTGGGTAAACCTTTGTTGAAAAAGCTGACGACAATCAGTTTTTGTATGTGAGAGATGTTACAAAAAGCCATGAGGCTTCCCTCTACTTTTGTCCCAATATTTAACAACGCACATAAACTTTTTTCATCATGAAAATCGAGCAAATTTACACAGGATGTATTGCCCACGCCGCTTATTATTTAGAAAGCAATGGTGAAGTCGCCATTTTTGACCCTCTCCGCGAAGTGCAGCCGTATATCGACCGTGCCGCCAAAGATAATGCTAAAATCAAGTACGTTTTTGAAACTCACTTTCACGCCGATTTTGTCAGTGGGCACTTAGATTTAATGAAAAAAACCGGGGCTAAAATCGTTTTTGGGCCAACAGCTAAACCTGCTTATGAAGCCATCGTGGCCGAAGACAATCAGTTATTTTATATTGGTGACTGTACCGTAAAAGTGATTCATACGCCTGGTCATACAATGGAAAGCACCACCTATTTGCTTATCGACGAGAATGGCAAAGAACACGGAATCATCACTGGTGACACCTTATTTATTGGTGACGTTGGTCGTCCTGATTTGGCACAACACGTCGTTGCTGATTTGACCGAAGAAAAGCTCGCTGGTTATCTTTTTGATTCGCTTAGAAATAAAATCATGCCCCTCAGCGATGAACTCATCGTTTATCCAAACCACGGGGCTGGAAGTGCCTGCGGTAAAATGATGAGCAAAGAAACGACCGATACTCTTGGCAACCAGAAAAAATTCAATTACGCACTTCGTTCTGACATGACCAAAGAGGAATTTATCAAAGCTCTTCTCACTGGCCTCACAACGCCTCCAGGGTATTTCCCCCAAAACGTTTTGATGAATATTAAGGGCTATGAAAGCTTGGACAACATCATGGAACGCGGCAGACGTCCACTTTCAGCGGAAGAATTTGAAACTGCGGCCAACGAAACCCAAGCACTCGTTCTTGATACACGTAATTCAACTGAATTTGCTAGAGGTTTTATTCCTAACAGTATCAACATCGGAATCGATGGTAGTTTTGCACAATGGGTGGGGGAAATGATACCTGGGGTAAAACAAGAAATTTTACTTGTAACCGAGGAAGGCCGTGAGGAAGAATCCATCATTCGATTGTCTCGAGTGGGTTACGACAATACCCTTGGTTTTCTCAAAGGGGGCTTTAACGCGTGGCAAGCAGCAGGCAAAGGCACTGAAACAGTAAGCAGAATCAACGTTGATGAATTTGCCGAAAAAATGGCGAATGAAGTACCAATTGTCATTGACGTTCGTAAAAAAAGTGAGTATGACTCAGAACACGTTGAAGGAGTGAGCAATATTCCTTTGAATTCTATCAATCAACATTTAGCCGAATTTCCGAAGGATAAGCCGTTCGTTTTATACTGCGCGGGAGGTTATCGCAGTATGCTCGCAGCATCAATACTTAAATCAAGAGGATGGGATAATTTTGTAGACGTAGCAGGTGGTTTTGCTGCTATCAAAGCAGCGGGTAGAGTGCCACTTACGGAGTATGTATGCCCAACGACCTTGCTATAATTGAATTGAGTAATTACGCAAATTTAATTAAGACTTCACGCAGAAATAACCAATGAGGTGCTTTATTTAACCAGGAATTGCTCTGTATCGGAACTATTTAAAACATAAAAGTTGAGTGCGTAGAAAAAGCATTCTTCAACTTCAAATCTCCATCCGAAAGAGGTTGATAAAACGAGGTTTGGTACGTAATTTCTGCCGAAATTCGTTTCAAATAAACTTCTAATCTTATGTTTTTAGTACTTAATGTGCCTCCCGTAACAGTGTTCTTTTAGCCGTTTTTGGTGTCGTAGCCCAAATGCTATACATACACACCTACGTTGCAAATAATTAGGTAGGGCTACATCTAGCCCTACCTAATTATTACTATTTCTTCTGAAACAAAGCTGCGTCTAACGAATATTCTCCTGCACCTGTCAACAACAAAGTTAAAGCGGGAATTAGATACAGAAGTGCGTGCTCTTTATCTCCAAACGGGTCGCTGCCATGAATAACGAAGGCGATGACAAAAAAAAGACCGATTTCTACAACGGCAGCTACGCGCGTAAACAAGCCCAAAATCAGTAAAATAGGTACAGCTACTTCGCCAAAGACCGTCATAAAATGCGAAAACCGAACTCCCAAATGCAGCGGGTCTGGGAAATCATTAGCGCCGTCGAGAAAGCTAAGAAGTTTGTCATAACCGTGAGGAATAAGCATGATAAATACCAAAACGCGGAGCAAAAGTAGTCCTAAATCAGTGAATGATTGTGACGACGAAGGCTTAAAAAATGAGAACATAAGACGAACTAGATTGTTGTTGGATGAGTAAAAAATGTTAACTATAACTAATCAGAAGAACAACACTCATACCAGAATAAATTCACAATACAGTTATTTTAGGTACTTACGTAAAGGACATTTTTTGAGCGATTGAATGCCTTTTATCACCAATTCCGTGTTTAAGCTTCCCCCAAATTCGTTCATAAAATGGCTATTGCCCCTTTGGCCTCGGTTTCGTCGATGTATTTGCGCATGTACCAGCCGAAGATGTGTACTGTTTCACGCTTTTTAGTGAGTTGATTATCAATTTTTTGTATTTCTTCGCCAATGCCTTTGTAGGAAAGTAAAAGCAACAAGTGAGCGCATAAAAATTATAAGTTTATAACAAGGTATAGTGTTGGGAAAAACAAAGCAAAAACCTTCACGCACCCTCCTGTATAGTCCCAAAGTAACTTAGAACCCGAAAAAATCTAACCAAAATCGACCTTTACGTAGGTAAGTCGACTAACGCCAAATTTACCCTGAGTGAGAACATAAGTTTAAGGAGCTAAACCCTAACCCAAACTTGACAGTTTAAAAGCCAAAAGAATGTGTAATTTTGCTCGCGAATAGTTGTCCATTGCATGAAGTTTCCCCAAAAACACATAGCCATTCTTGGCTCAACGGGTTCGATTGGAACCCAAGCCCTCGACGTAATTGCGGCAAATCCTGAATCGTTTACTGTCGAAATTCTTACCGCCCAAAACAATGCCGACCTGCTGATTGAGCAAGCCGCCGCATTTCGGCCTAATGTGGTCGTTATTGCCAATGAGGTGTTGTACGACAAAGTATTTAATGCCCTCGATCCACTTGGGATTCAGGTGTATGCAGGTGCTAAGGCCATTGCAGACGTGGTTCAGATGGATTCCATTGATACCGTACTGACGTCAATGGTAGGGTATTCGGGATTGATTCCGACCGTAAAAGCCATTGAAGCAGGAAAACAAATTGCTTTGGCCAACAAAGAAACGTTAGTGGTGGCGGGAGAATTGGTAACGGCTTTAGCGCGCGAAAAAGGGGTAAATATCTACCCCGTTGACTCCGAGCATTCGGCCATTTTTCAGTGCATTGTTGGGGAGTTTCATAACCCCATCGAAAAAATATTGCTGACTGCTTCGGGTGGGCCGTTTCGAGGCAAAACCCGCGATGAACTTTTGCAAGTGACCAAAGCTCAAGCCCTAAAACACCCCAATTGGAGCATGGGAGCCAAAATCACCATAGATTCGGCTTCGTTGATGAACAAAGGCTTGGAAGTCATTGAAGCAAAATGGCTGTTCGGGCTAGAAGCTTCCCAAATCGAGGTGGTGGTGCATCCTCAAAGCATCATTCACTCCATGGTGCAATTTGAGGATGGGAGTATCAAAGCCCAAATGGGACTGCCCGATATGCGACTCCCGATTCAGTTTGCATTGACCTACCCACACCGCCTGAAAACAGATTTCCCTCGTTTTAACTTTGCACAGTATCCATCCCTCACATTTGAGCAGCCCGACTTAAAAACTTTTCGTAATTTGCAATTCGCTTTCGATGCACTCGAACGGGGCGGAAACATGGCCTGCATTGTGAATGCCGCCAATGAAATAGCGGTAGCGGCGTTTTTACAAGATAAAGTTGGTTTTCTGCAAATGTCAGACCTTATCGAAACTTGTATGAACACCGTAGCGTTTATTCAACAACCAACCCTCGACGATTATATCGAAACTGACACCGAAACACGCCGTATAGCCGAAAGTTTACTGTCAAAATAGCGACTATGTCCCAAGTACTGAACATACCCTCCAGGAACGACGACGAATTCTTCGCTTTTTGCGAGGCAAACCGTCGCAATGGAATGCACTTTGAGCGGGACAAATACGGAAGAATCATTTTTATGTCACCTACTGGGAGTGTTGGATGCCACAACGATGGCGAAATTTTTGTTGAAATAAAACTTTGGAATAGAGGTACTAAAACGAAAAAACATACATGATTTTTAGCCCTCAAAATACCAATCCTGAAAAACAACCGTTTGGTGTTATCAACGGAGGAGAAGTCTTGAAAGGATTAGAAATTGACCTAGCAACGGTTTTTGAAGATATTGATTAATGACTAACTAAACGTGTGTAAACGCACATACAAACTCAAAGAATGGAAATTTTAGTAATGGTTGGACAGTTGATTTTGGGACTGTCGATTTTAGTAGGATTACACGAATGGGGGCATCTTATCACAGCCAAGATGTTCGGAATGAGGGTAGAAAAATACTTCATTGGGTTTCCGCCCAAAATATGGTCGATTCAACGTGGTGAAACAGAATACGGTTTTGGGGCAATACCTCTAGGTGGTTTTGTAAAAATTTCGGGCATGGTGGATGAATCGTTGGATACCAAAAATTTAACGGCAGAACCTGAACCATGGGAGTTTCGTGCCAAACCCGCCTGGCAGCGTTTGATTGTCATGCTAGGAGGTATCATCGTTAATGTGATTACAGGAGTATTTATTTTTATCGCCATTACCTACTCCGAAGGATACGACTACCTTGCCACAAAAGATGTAAAGTACGGAATTGTGGCTCATAAGTTAGGCCAAGAGATAGGATTGCGGACGGGAGATAAAATTGTGGCTATCAACGGCAAACCGTTTGATGATTTTGCCGAAGTTCGTAAAGTATTTTTGGAGTCGAATAGCTACTACACAGTAGAGCGTAACGGGGAAAAGGTGGACATTTATGTGCCTAATAACTTTATCGAAAAGATTTCTGATAAGAAAAACGCGGGTGAGTTTATTGACCCAATCTACCCCTTTTCTATCAAAGAAGTGACGCCTGGTATGCCAGCGTCAAAATCGGGTCTGTTAGCAGGTGATAAAATCGTGAAGGTAAATAATCAACCTATTCAGTATTACCACGAAATCAGAGCAGCATTGGCCAATTTGAAAAATAAAAAGGCAATTTTGGAAGTCGACCGTAAAGGAAAAGTAGTAAACTTAAACGTGGACGTGCCCGAAGATGGTAAAATAGGCTTCTACCCCGAGCTAGGTCTTACCACCACGCACATCAATTACTCGTTTGGCGAGTCAGTAGCGATTGGTACCCAAAAAGCATTTAGCGTAGTGACCGATAACATCCGTGGGTTTGGCAAAATCTTCCGCGGTGAAGTATCTGCCTCTAAAGCGTTGAGTGGCCCAATTGGGATTGCTCAAATGTTTGGTGGCATTTGGGATTGGGGACGTTTTTGGTTCCTCACAGGCTTATTGTCGATGGTATTGGCATTTATGAACATACTGCCGATTCCAGCCCTTGACGGCGGTCACTCTGTTTTGTTGGTTTACGAAATGGTAACGGGTCACAAGCCGTCAGATAAGTTCTTGGAAGCCGCTCAGAAAGTAGGTATGGTGATTCTACTTGGATTGATGGTTTTCGCCTTTGGAAATGATATTTTTAAACTCTTCCGTTAGTATGAGTTTAGTAGCTAACTCGCGCAGAGACGTAAAGTCGCAGAGTTTCTTTGCGCCTCTGCGCCTCTGCCTGATTCTCTTCTTGTGTCTCAGCTCTCTTGGCTTTAAAAAACATGATTTCCATACCAGTATTACTCGAATGGACTATAATGCCAAAGAAAAATCGTTTGAGGTTAGTATTCGAGTGTTTACAGACGATTTGGAAAAAGTGCTTTCCAAAGAAAACGGAGGGCAAAAGTTTGTAGTCGTCAATAATGATAAAAACGATACTTTTGTTGAAAAATACATTCGTAAGCACTTTGCCCTAATCACTACTGCCAAACAAAAAAAGCCGTATTCGTACATTGGGAAAGAACAAGAAGCCGACGCCACTTGGGTATACGTAGAAATTCCCTGCGCCGAAGCTTTGACAGGCTTTTCCCTCCAAAACAGCATTATGCTTGATTTTTTTGACGACCAAGTCAATCTTGTCAACTTCAACTACCAAGGCCAGAAGAAGTCGTATATCTTTAAAAATGAGGATAAAGTTCTTCCTCTTGGATTGTAATATTCAACAAAGGTTCGTATCTTTGCACCCCAAATTTTTTACTTTTTTAATTACTTTAAAAAGTCGGTATCATGCCAAAAGTTAAAACCAATTCAGGTGCCAAGAAGCGTTTTAAAATGACTGGCACTGGTAAAGTTAAGCGTAAACACGCTTTCCACAGCCATATTTTGACTAAGAAATCAACAAAGCGTAAGCGTGGCCTCGTTGGGTTCACCGTTGTTGATGACACAAATATGGATCGCATCCGTTTGATGCTCAAGTTCTAATTAAGTGCTCTAAAGCACAGGTTCATTGTTGCACCCGATTGTTGGTTTAACAAGTGCTTCTAAATAAGCCACCAACCATCAAAAAACTACAAAATTATGCCACGTTCGGTAAACCACGTCGCGTCGCGAGCTCGCCGCAAAAAAGTATTAAAATTAGCAAAAGGTTACTACGGCCGTCGTAAAAACGTATGGACAGTAGCCAAAAACGCCGTTGAGCGCGGTCTTAACTACGCTTATGTAGGCCGTAAACAAAAGAAAAGAAATTTCCGTGCCTTGTGGATTCAGCGTATCAACGCTGCGGCTCGTCAAGAAGGATTGTCTTATTCTGCATTGATGGGTAAAGTTCACGCGGCAGGTGTTGAACTGAACCGTAAAGTACTTGCTGACCTTGCAATGAACCACCCAGAGGCGTTCAAGGCAGTAGTAGAAAAAGTAAAATAGTTGGGAAAAACCACGCTTTGAGCGTCGTTTTTTTATAAAAGGTAACGAATTAAATTTCGTTACCTTTTATTTTATCATTTACTCGAACTTTTAAAAACAAATAGATGTTTTAGCCTTAATTAAAGTCTATTTCTCTTTTAATGAAAATGATGTTCCGCCGATTCCTTGCCTTTTTTATGGCGCTTGTTGTTTTAACGGCAAGTACGGGCTTTGGCGTGGTTGAGCACCACTGTATTCTGAGAGGGAAATCCCTGCATTTAGCTGCATTTGACAAAAAAAAGTGTGGTAGCTGCGTAAGTACCAAAGAGTCAGAAACTCCTGCTGGCCAAACCATTATCAAAAAAAGAACCTGCTGCGAAGACCAACAACGCTACGAAAATGTAGAAGTAACTTCTTCGGTGACACAATGGGTAGCCAAGTTATTAAAAACAACGGCCGACTGGGCTATCGAGACATTTGTAGCGGTCTTTAAAGTTGTATTTGAGTTCTTCTTGCCTGCTTCGGTGGGCTCTTCTTCTGTTTATTCTTTTACTTCTTTTTTTCACGGGCGAAGCCTACTTTCGTTTGTGCAGTCTTTTTTGATTTAGAAACCCCATACGCATGAGATTTTCTCATGGTAGTACATTTTGGGGAATTTTAAATCACACAATAATGGTATTTTACGTCAAAAACATGGTGTGTGACCGCTGCAAAATGGTGGTCAGGCAGCTATTTTCTCTCGCTAATTTTCAAGTTCAACAGGTTCAGCTCGGAGAGGTGGAGGTAGCAGAACCTGTTACTTCTACGCAAATAAAAGCCGTCGCGGCTCGGTTGCAAGAATACGGTTTTGAACTACTTGAGGATAAGCGAGTTCGTACGGTTGAAAAAATCAAAACAACAGTTTTGGAACTGATTCGGACTTCTTCCTTGGATTTAAAGGTAAACTTTTCCAATTACTTGGCAGAAAAGCTTCATCGAGATTACAACGGCCTGAGCACGCTATTTTCTTCGCTCGAAGGTATGACGATTGAGCAATACACAATTCGTCAGAAAATTGAACGTGCCAAAGAACTCTTAGCATACGATGAACTAAGTCTTAGCCAAATCGCCGACGAACTTCACTACAGTAGCGTTGCTCATTTGTCAAACCAATTTAAAAAGATTACGGGGATGACACCAAGTCAATTTAAACAATTGGCACACAAAAACCGACAACCATTAGATGTATTAGGTGACAAATAAAAGGATGTAAAACAACCCCAAAATTGTGTAACAACTGCTCAGGAAGCTCCAATTATCTTTGTTTTGAAAAAAGTTATACAATTGACTATCTAAAGATATGAAATTAAAGCATTTAACAATACTACTTCTAGGAGTACTCATCGGTGGTTCTCTTAATGCCCAACGCGTTACTGGGCTAGTAAAAGAACAGATAGGAAAAGAGAAACGGCCATTGGTAGGCGTAAACGTTTTTTGGCTAGGAACTAACATCGGTTCAGCTACCGATACAACAGGACGATTTAATCTAGCGCGCTCGGCAAAGTCTAATCAATTGGTGTTGAGCTATATTGGCTATAAAAGTGATACGTTAAAAATTACAAACCAAGACAACCTTGAGATTGTATTAGTGGCTGACGGACAGCTAAGCGAAGTAGTTGTACGAGGGACTTCCTCGCAAATCGACCGCCTAAACCCCATTCAAACGGAAATCATAACGACCAAAGCCCTTGCCAAAGCGGCTTGTTGTAATTTGTCGGAAAGTTTCGAAACCAATGCTTCGGTGTCGGTGAGTTTGAGCGATGGAGTGACGGGTGCCAAACAGATTCAGTTTTTGGGGCTGGGTGGGCAATACGTTCAAACCAACGTCGAAAACATTCCCAATATCCGTGGTTTGGGTACAACTTTTGGCCTCAACTACATTCCAGGAACGTGGATACAAAGTATCGACATTGGCAAGGGAGCAGGCTCCGTTGTCAATGGCTATGAAAGCTTGACGGGGGCAATTAATGTCGAATTGGTCAAGCCTGATGCTCGTGAGAAATTGTATTTTAATGCGTACGTCAACAATTTTGGTCGCGGAGAAGTGAATTTCAACGTCAATAAAAAACTCAATGAGCGCTGGTCAACGGGCATTCTTTCGCACGCAAGTACACTGCAAACGCGGGTGGATAACAACGGAGATGATTTTTTGGACATGCCCCTCTACACCCAACTCAATGCCATTAATCGTTGGCAGTATAAAAGCGACAAAATGATGGCACAGTTTGGGGTAAAAGCCCTCTATGAGAGCCGTTTGGGGGGGCAAGTAGGATTCCGTGAAAACATGCGCGGAACATCTCAGGCTTACGGTTTTGGCAATACAACTCGCCGCGTGGAGTTTTTCTCCAAAACGGCCAAAATGTACCAAGATAAGCCTTACAAAGGATTGGGATTCATCGTAAACGGACTAAACCACAACAGCGATTCATACTTTGGATTTGCCAATTACAACGCCCGCCAACAAACCCTGTATGCCAATCTGATATACCAGTCAATTATTGATAACACTAATCATAAATTTACTACAGGCTTGAGTTACTTGTTAGACGACTACAACGAAACCTATAAAGACCTTCACCTTATACGGACGGAGTCGGTACCAGGGGCATTTTTTGAATATACCTATAACTACCTCGACAAACTAACGCTCGTAGCAGGGATTCGGGCCGACGCTCATAATCTATTCGGTGCTTTTGTCACACCACGTCTGCACCTTCGTTGGCAGCCGTTTGAACAAACAACGCTCCGTTTGTCAGCAGGGAGAGGGCAGCGCACACCAAACGCCTTAGCCGAAAACTATGGCTTCTTGGTTAGTCAGCGGGCAGTTCGTTTTGTAGACGAGTTACGTCCCGAAGTTTCATGGAATTACGGTGCAAGTTTAACTCAGACGTTCCATCTGTTTGAAAAGCACTGGGATGTGATTGTGGACTATTATCGAACAGACTTCGAAAGTCAATTGATTGTTGATACAGATCATGCAAGCAGTACAGCAGCCCATTTGTATTTCTATAATTTACAAGGAAAATCGTTCTCAAACAGTTTTCAGGCAGAGTTAAACGGCCTATTATCAAAACGCACTGAAATAAAATTGGCATACCGTTTGTTTGACGTTTGGCAAACGATGGGGCAGCCTGTCAACGATATTCGCCTCATGGCTCGTATGATGGTTCCACGCGATAGAGTATTGTTTAATATCGGCTATACCTTACCGTATGATAAATGGAAGGCTGATTTGACGGTACAATGGAACGGGCAAGCCCGTGTCAACGACCCATTGCAATCGTTGGAAGCAACGTTGGATAGAAAGCCAATGCCAATTCTTTTTTCAAAACCCTACACCAATGTCAACGCGCAAGTGTCACGAGCGTTTCGGAAGTTTGAAGTTTATTTGGGAGGAGAAAATTTGCTCAATTTTAAACAATCGAACCCCATCATTAACGCACAAGACCCGTTTGGGAAGTACTTTGATGCAGGCCAAGTATGGGGACCCATTGTAGGCCGAATGGCCTATGCAGGAATTCGAATCAAAGTAAAGGATTAAATATAAATACAAGTAAACGTACATCATCAAACCCCAGTGTACGTAAATCATCAAAAAACTCCCCATCGGGGTTGGGGACTTTTAAACCAATGAAACAATTAACATTCCTTTTTGTGCTCATACTGGGAGTAGTATTCAGCACAGCAGCTAGCAAGCCTGGCAAAGAAAAAGAAGTAAAAATCAAGACGTCGGCTGTGTGTGAAATGTGCAAAGAGCGCATCGAGAAGAACCTAACCCTCAGCAAAGGGGTGAGTGAAGCCATATTGAACCTTGAAGACAAGGTGGTGACTATCAAGTATAATCCTAAAAAAACGGACGAGACTGCGCTTCGTAAAGTGATTACTGATACAGGTTACGATGCCGATAGCCAAATGTGCAGTAAAACTGCCCACGACAAACTACCAGAATGCTGCCAAAAGGGAAACGAAGCACACGGGCATCATTAATTTCAAAGTCGAAAAACAGAAGGGAGCAAAAATGCTCCCTTTTTTGTTGAATCGTGAAAAGGGTTGCCTGTCGCTAAGCAGCCATTCACTCAAAGACACAATGACTACTTGCAAATAATTTAAAATCCAAGTGCGACTTGGTATCTTTCATTAATGTATTTTTCTAGGTCTGTAAGGGCTACATCGACGTTTTGGGGGCTTCTTAAATGACTGTAAGGAGGTGCCTCTACACCCGTCCCTGTAAAATAAGGCTGCAAAACCGCCTTGTGTTTTTTGATATAAGCGCCCATCGTTGTGGGGGTAAAGTCCGTTTCTATAAACGTTTTGACAGCTGCTTTATAGTAAGCAAAATAGGCAGGGTCATCGACAATATAACGTATCAAGGGCCATTGGCTCGTCACCGCTTTCATGTCCATACTTAGGGCAAATCTTGAATTATTGGCCCCACCACGCATCTGAAACGACAAATTGAGGTCGTAAGGAACCCAGTGGAGTACACCGTCGGTGTTGACTAAAAAATAGTTATGAGTAAGCACCCCGTACGAGTCCCAATTGCCAACAGTATTATTGACAGCCAAGTACCTCAAAAACTCTTTGACGTCAAAGATTGATTCGAGTTCTTTCTTCCATTGCGCATTATCACTTACACGTAAAGGGCTGTTGAGCGTGGTTATTAATTGCCTAACGTCCGAGTAATCGGCCAAAGTTTGATTGTTTTGTTTTTCAAATTGGCTAATTAAAAACTGCTGCATGTTTGACTCAGGCTTATATACGTTACCTACCTTTTTGCCACTTTGAGTTTCTACCATGTGTTCTTCAACGGCCTCAATGGCCTGATAAACCCCACAGTTTCTTAAGCCTTGGCCAAAATCAATAATAACCTTATAATAAGCGACTTTACAGGCCATTACGCCACTATTTCGAAAGAGTTGGGTAAGTAGTTTTTCTTTTAAAAAAGTGTCATCGCCGTAGCTTGGTGCAAACGAAAGTTCTTGAAAACCGTAGAAACGTTGGTTTCTGATGTCGGGGTTTTGGTCTTCCCATTCGTCGAATTTTAGCTTAAACGGCAATTTATAAATCCCACTTCGCCACGACCCATTGAGCGACGCATTCCCTTTTAGTCTAAAACCAACATTTTTCCACATATGGTCTCCTTGCTGTACTTGGGCTTTGACAAAAATAGGGTCGCCATAAACCGCATCTAACGGAGCGCCCGCAGGGGGAGTAGCGCCCGGAATGGTGCTGGCACTGCCAAACTTCCGAGCCGTACGCCATTCCATGTCTTTCTGAATTTTATCCCAGTTTTCTTGCCCCAGTTGAATAGTGATCGTACGCACCTTTTCTTCAGGGAACACCCATTCATAATCTGGGATTTTGCTAAATTGGGCAGGAAAAACATCGGAGTCGTTTTTGCAACTAATAACAACGGTAATCAATACACAAAGGAGAATTTTACCATTCATTTTCGTAAGGATGGGCCTTGCCATACTAAGGCAGCCCCATCCCCTTCTCTACTCAATCAATCCAATGTTTTTACGGACACAACCGAAAGTGAGTCACCTACTTTACCACCATTAAGTCTTTAAAATACCCCTCTGTCCAATTTCCAACCCAGAGCCCAATACTACCAGCAGTTTCTGCTCCTAGTTTTAAGTCATTGACAATCAAAGACGGCTGCTTTAAATTGTTCAAAAATAGTTTTGCTTTGGCATCTTTTACCTCTATTCGCATCGTTATCCATTCATTCAGCCCCATATCGGCATAGGATTCATATTTCTCAGGTTCTGTTTTTCGTAGTTTATCAAAACGATAATCTGGAAAAGCGAAATATTGGATGCTATGGTTTCGCCGAATCTGGTCATCAGCTCGTCCGTTGGTTGGACGAATATAGATGCTTTCAAATTGCTCATTTTTTTTCCCAATTCGGAAAGCAATTCCAATAAAACCGCGAGCAAAAGCTGGGGCATTTGTAATCAAACGGCTCAAAACTTTCACCTCAACTACCCCATTTTTAAAGTCTATATCTTTTATTTTTACTATTGTAGCTTCATCAGTTCCTTTGATGGTGGTATCGGCTTCGACTTTCACTACCTCTTGGCCATCCATTTTGACAAATGCTAAATGTACCTGATTCGCTTCAAGGTTTTGAGGACTCATTTTTACAACATTTTGAGCCAATAATTTCCCACCAATAAAGGTAGTTAATAGGAGCAAATAGAAGATTTTCATAAAATTAATTTTTAAGAAAGGGAACGATACTAGCCCAAACTGCTGCAAAATTTTCGTTATGACAGCCATGCCCTGTATTGGGAATGATACTAATTTGATGGTTAGGAATGTATCTTGCGGCACTCACCACACGTTCAACAGGGTTGCCACCATCATTGTCGCCTGCCATTACTAAAACAGGGCATTTTATTGTACTCAGTAATTCTTTACTCACCGTAACGTTATTGTAGCAATTGGCTACTTGTGTAAACAAATCTTCCACTCGGTTGGGTTCTGGCATCAATTTCAATTGTTGCTCCCAAAAAAGTTTATCCATTTCCATAGCCATTTTTGCCGTAAAGTTAAACTCTCGTAACCCCGGACGAATTTCACCAGCACCAATGACAATCATTTTCTTTACTCGTTCTGAATACATTGCACCTAATTTGTAGGCTGAATATCCACCATCACTGAAACCAAGCACGATAACACTGTCTTTGGTAACAGCATTGATGACCGTCATAGCATCATTCGCTCTTTGCTCAAGTGTTAGTGGCTCTGTTCCCAGTTCTGATTTACCATGTCCACGAGTAGAAATAGCAATTACTTGATATTTCCCTTTCAGTTGGTCTATAAAATCAGCAAATTCAATTATTGAGCCAAATAAACCTCCGTGCAACAACACGATTGGTTGACCTTTACCATAAACTTCATAATAAATTTTAGCATCTTTTGTTTGTACATAATGCCCTGCTTGCGGATTAGTTCCATACGGAATTTTATTTACCACATTGGTAGGTTGAAAAGCTCTTCGTAGAGTTTGTTGTGCCTGCGTGTTTGTGCATAGCAGTAAAAACATGAAGGCTGTAATAACTTTTGAAATCATCTTAATAAATGGTTAATGGCATATTAATGCCTATTCATACTCATAAAAACCTTTTCCTACTTTTTTGCCCCATTCTCCTTTGACATATTTTTCTACAACCGTTGGAGAGGGTCTATCAGCTGGGTCGCCAGATTCTCTGTATTTTTCCATACCTACGTGATAGGCCAAATCTATACCTGTTAAGTCTAATAAAGAAAAAGGACCCATCGGATAGCCCAAACCGTTTTGGGCTGCAGTATCTATGTCTTCAACACTTGCTACGCCCATTTCAAGTAGCTTTAAGGCCTCTTGTCTGGTGGCTTGTAACAAACGATTTACCAAAAAACCATAGATTTCTTTGTGCAATAATACGGGGGTTTTGCCCATTTTCTTTGCGGCATTCATTACCGTTTTAGCCGTTTCTTCCGAAACGTGTAATCCTTTGACCACCTCTACACATTTCATCACCAAAGCAGGATTGAAAAAGTGCATATTGCAAACCTTATCGGGTCTGTTGGTGGCATCGGCAATTCTAGAACTGACGATATATGAGCTATTGGTAGCCAAAATAGTATGGGCTGGACAAATTTTATCTAAGTCAGCAAAAAGTTTACGTTTGATATCTAATTTCTCAATAATAGCTTCAATTACAAGGTCGGCATCTTGGGCTGCTTCTGTTATGCTCGAAGTGAAAAATATATTATTACGTGCTTGCGTGGCTACTTCTTCGCTCAACTTTCCTTTGATTACTCTTTCTTTCAAGTAAGTATCGGCAAAAGAAATGGCTTTTGTCAAAATTTCAGGGTTGTTATCTATACATTTTACTTGAAAGCCTGCTAAAGCTGCACACATTGCAATCTGATGCCCCATGTTGCCCGCACCAACAACGGCTATTTTTTTTATTTCCATGTTTATGATTTTTGATTGATTCGATTTATAATTGACGATTAATCCTAAATCTGATTTTGGCAAACCAATCGTAAATCGTCATTCGTAAATCATAAATTATTCTTTATTTCTCCACCAATTAGCCAGCAACAAACCCGAAATGGTCATCCACGGCACAGAAATAGCCGAAGCCAACCCTACAGTAGCGATTTTACCCATTTGCAAGGCAATACCCGAAGCGAGTCCTCCGTTTTGCATACCTACTTCTAATGAAATGGTACGGCACGAACGTTCGTCGAGTCCCATCAATCTACCACTCCAATAACCTAATAAATAACCAATAGAGTGATGAATCATAGATGATAGAAATAATAATGGGCCAATCGCTAATAAAGAATCTCTTCCTGAAGAAACAATTACCACAAGCATCATCAGCACGCCCGTCATAGAAATAATCGGCATGACGGTTTGTAGCCATTTTACCCCATTTCTAATCAGTTTATTGATAATCAAACCCAGGGCAATTGGGACGATGATAATTTCGACTACGTGAAGTATCATTTTCACAAAATCAATTTCAACGTATTGTCCTGCCAGTATTTTCATCAAAAAAGGAGTCATTACAGGAGCAACTAAGGTTGAAATAGCCGCAATTGTAACCGATAAAGACATATTGGCTTTGGCAATAAAAGCCAGTACATTGGAGGTTACGCCGCTGGGCACAGAACCAATGAGAATAACTCCTGCTGCAATTTCGGGCGAAAATCCAAAGCATTGAGCCAATATAACCGCCACCAAAGGCATTATTGTAAAATGGCTTATTAGCCCAATGATAACAGCTTTGGGCGTTTTTATTACACCCTCAAAGTCTTTCAAACTCATTTCTGTTCCCATCGAAAACATAATCAACTGAATGAGCGGAACAATAAGACTTGTAAATTTAAAATCGCCAATCTGCTGAAAATACTGAGGATAGTACATCCCCAAAGCGACCGCTGCAAACACCCATAAGATAAATGACAGTTGTTTGAGCGTTGGTACGATTCGTCCGCCTAAAGCCAAACATGCCAACGAACCAATCACAAAAGAGCCTGTTGCGTTACTCTTTGCCCAAATCGACATTCCTATTGCTAAAAGTCCTAAAATGGCTGAACTTATCAGTAACAATTGATATACTCTATTCATTATCATACAAAATATTGATTGATACAATCAGGTATTTTTAAATCAAATTGGAGTTTGTGTATTGGCAATTCTTCGACTAAGAGTTGATACACTTTCTTTTAATAATACTTGTACTTGTTCTTGCGAAAATTGGTTTGTTCCGTCAATCCGAGCCAGCATAGGAACTGTCAGGGCAGCTATAGCATTTCCATTTATATCTAGGATAGGATACGAAATGGCATGAAGCCCTGCATATTGGTTACTTTTTATGGAGGCATATCCTTGATGAGCAATTATTTTTAATGTACTTCGGAAGGCTTCAACTTCTGTTTCAGATTTATTAGGAAGGCTCTCTTTGATTCTAACTTCTCTGATTATAGCGTCTTGAAAAGCTAACAAAACCAAACCAGAGGCCGAAGGGGCTACTTCAATTTCAGAACCTACGCGAGTCATAAAACCAAGCCCGTTAGGTGGTTGAGTTGATGCAATCACTGTCTGAACCCCATTGTTGTATACCCTCAAATCGCAAGGAAATGAAATCGCTCTTGATAATACTTCCATAATTGGAAGCGACTCGGTGAGTAAGCGATAGGTTGGCGGATGATAATGTGATAACTGAAATAACTTCGAGGTAATGGTATAATTGTTACCATGATGTCCTATATAATTTCTCTGCACCAAACAATTGAGCATTCGGTATATTTCACTCAAATTTCGCCCTAACTTACTCGCAATTTCTTGTTGAGTCAATCCATTTTCGCACCGACATAGCAATTCTAAAATGTCAAGTCCTTTCTCTAATGCTGGAGCGGAATAAGTACTGTTTTCTTCTTTCATCAGTGTATGATTATATTTTACATGGAGAAAATAAACTGCAAAATACTCATCACTCATTATTTACCCCTCATCATCTCCTACATTCCTATCTGATGCACTTCAATGATGTTGCCATCTGGGTCATAGAAAAAGATTTGATACCAACCCGCCAATGCCCATTTTCCATAATCGGCATAAGGAATATTTTGTTCCTCTAGTTTCTTTTTGAAACCTTTTATATCATCCGTTCTAAAACAAAAGTGACCATTCTGAATAGGATTGATAGGCATACTCATACGAAAAGCCGTACTATGGTCTTTTTTGGTAATATGAAATTCAACTTCACCATCAGTCAGAAATTCAACTTGTCCGTCGTAACGGTTGACCGTATCTGCTGAGGTTAAACCATGCTCTTCATCTTGAATTTGGCTTAGTCCAAAAATGGATTTGTAAAATGAAGATAGTCTTGGCACGTCTTCTGTGCAAAGATTCATGTGGTGATACTTAAACTTCATGTTTTGCTTGTATTTAAAAATAAATTATTTTGCAAATATAAAATTATATTTTCATATATAAAAAATAAATTATACTTTTGTTTGAAATCATAGTGGAAAACACATTTTAATATGAAAGATTACCTTTCAGCATCTCCAGTAAGATCCAAAGAGCTATGCAGTTTGACAATGGTTCAACGTGTGGCTGCCATGTTAGATATAGAAACGCAATCATTTGCTGAAGGCGATGTACTTCCAAAAGGTTGGCATTTTTTTATGTTGGCTGGTGAAACTCGAAAGTCTGAATTACGCAAAGATGGCTTTCCAAGCTTAGGCGTTCCGCTACCAGACCTCGGTTTGCCAAGGTTGCTTCTAGGTGGTAGAACGGTAACCTATCATGGAAAAATTTTGATTGGTTCGGTGATAGAAAAAAGTAGTTTTATTAAAAATATCACTGAAAAAACAACGAAAAATGGGCAAATGGCAATCGTTACGCTTCAACATGAATTGCGTTTGGTTGACGCAGATACGCCTGCCATTGTTGAAACGCAAACTTATATTTTGAAATCAATTACGAGTTCTGAATTAGGAATTATGAATACGCCTAATTCAGAAGTTCCTAATTCCCACTTCCTCATTCCTAATTCAGAAGTAGTCACTCCCGACGAAACCCTTTTGTTTCAATACTCAGCTTTGGGATTCAATTCTCATAAAATTCATTTAGATAGAAATTACACGCAGCAAGTAGAAGGTTTACCGGATTTAGTTGTAAATGGTGGTTTGGCTACGCTATTGATGACTGAGTTTTTGCGAAAAGAAAAAGGCATTGACCTAAAAGCAATTAAAGTAAAACATATTGCTCCATTGTATTGCAACCGCCCTTTAAGATTGGATTATGAAAATGGCGAAGGGAAAATTTATGATAATACAAACAGTATAGCAGTGGAAATGGAAATAGAGGCATAATTCACCTCATTTAGTCAATCGTCGTTCAAAAAATGTTTAAACCATTAAAAAATATCAAAATCCTTGACCTTACTTCCGTGGTAGTTGGTCCTGTAGCTACGTGGCGACTGGGGCAATACGGAGCTGAAATCATCAAAGTAGAAAACCCTTCGGGCGATTTGATGCGTGGTTTAGGGGGAATGTCGCCAACGGGGCAACATTCTGGAGCGTATTTGCACCTAAACAGAGGCAAGAAAAACATTTGTCTTGACCTAAAAAAAGAAGGAAGCAAAGGCATTATTCAAAAATTAGTAGCATGGGCCGATGTGATTGTCGCCAATATGCGACCTGATGCTCTGGAGCGTTTGGGCTTGGGTAGTAAAAGTATTCGGGCGAAGTATCCCGAAAAAATTTACTGTCTGATTACTGGATACGGAACAGATGGGCCTTACTCGGGACTACCCACTTATGACAGCGTTTTGCAGGGAGCTTCGGGTATGGCTGGACTTACCTTGGCACGTGACGGCAAACCCGCTTACGTCCCTATGTTGATTTGTGACCATGTCGTTGGCGAAATTACGGCAGGTGTAGTAATGGCAGCTTTGATGCAAAAACAAAATACAGACATCGGAGCAAGTATTGAAATCCCGATGTTTGAAACGATGGCTTCGTTTGTTTTGCAAGAACATTTGGCCCAACAAAGTTTTGAACCACCCGTTGGCCCTCCTGGCGACCTTCGCTTGTTGAGTCCTCATAACCAACCCGTTAAAACCAAAGATGGCTACATTTCTTTTACCATCAATACCGATATTCAAGTAAAAGCCTTTTTGAAAATTACCGACAGGACAGAACTCCTAACCGATGAAAGGTTTCAGAGCGTAGCAAGTAGAGCCAAGTACGTTTCGGAATGGTTTGAGATTCGTGGGGCGGCGTTAGATAGCAAAACAACCGAAGAGTGGCTTGAAGTATTCCGAAAAGCCGATTTGCCGGCCATGCCTTGTCATACACTTGAAACACTGACCCAAGACCCACACTTAAAGGCAGTGGAATTAATCAATTTTGAAAATCATCCAACAGAAGGCAAAATAGCCGTGATTCGTTCAACAATCCAAGTAAATGGAGTATATCCTTCTGCTCGCTCTTCGGCTGTCCCTTGCGGTTGGGATACCAAAGAGATTCTGCACGATATGGGTTACTCAGATGCAGAAATGGAAAGTTTGATTAATGAAAAAGCGACCTTTCAATTCAAAAACGAGCATTAAAATTTTCTATTGAATTTTATGTCATATATAATTGACGCTATTCGAACCCCCATTGGAAGTTTGAGCCGAAGCTTATCAAATCTTCTTGCCGATGATTTGGCAGCCTTACCGATTCAAGAACTTATCAAAAGAAATCCTAATCTACCGTTAGAATTAATCGACGATGTGATTTTGGGTTGTCATAATCAGGCAGGCGAAGGCAACCGAAACGTGGCTCGTATGGCATTGCTGTTGGCGGGAATTCCGTACACTGTTCCAAGCGAAACCGTCAATCGTTTGTTTTCATCGGGAATATCGGCTGTAATTCATGCCAACCGAGCCATCAAAGCAGATGATGGCGATATTTTTATTGCAGGAGGCATGGAACACATGACTCGTGGGCCAATGGTAATGAGTAAATCTTCTAAACCTTTTATTTGTGAACCCCAAGTTACAAAAAATGTATGGCACAGAGGCCATGGGCGTAATGGCTGAAAACTTGGCAGAGATCTATAAAATTAGCCGTAAAGACCAAGATTTTTTTGCCTTTCGTTCACAACAAAAAGCCTTCGTAGCCCAACAAAATGGCGGATAAAAAAGGGAATATCACCGTTTTTAAAAAAGATGAATTTATCAAAGGAAAGACTTCGCTTGAAATTCTATCAAAATTAAAACCCATTTTCAGAAAAAACGGCACTGTAACCGCAGGAAATACCTCTGGACCCAACGATGGAGCCGCCGTCATGTTGATTACTTCAGAAGAAGCTATCAACAACTGCAACTTTCGCCCAAAAGCAAGAATTGTCGCCTTGGCAGTGGTGGGTGTTGAACCTAAAATTATGGGCATTGGCTCCGTCAGAGCAAGCCAAAAAGCTTCGAAAAAAGCAGGTTTGAACCTCGACCAAATAGATGTATTTGAGTTTAACGAAGCCTTTGCCGCACAGTGTTTAGCTGTTACTCGCAATTTAGGCATTGCCGATGACGATGCAAGAGTAAACCCCAACGGTGGAGCAATTGCGATGGGGCATATGCTTCCGCTTGGCATGTCGGGTACTCGTATTATTCAAGCTACTGTAAATGAGCTACTTCATTCAAAGAAAAAATATGCTCTTGCCTCTATGTGTGTTGGTGTAGGCATGGGTTATGCCGTAATTATTGAAAATGTTACCCTTTAGAAAAAATGGAAAATACAGTATCAGAAGAAAATACAAAATACCAGCTCTTACAACTCGAAAACAAAATTTGTGTCATTACGGGTGCAGCTTCTTTACGCAGTATCGGTTATGGAACGGCAGAACTTTTTGCAGCACATGGAGCAAAATTGGTGATTTTAGATTTGGCAATGAACGACCAAATAGCCAATCAATTAACGAATCATATTGAAGTACAAATTGGCAAGAAAACAGAAATTATCTGTATCCAATGTGACATCAAAAATGCAGCAGATTGCGACAATGCCATCGAAAAAAGTGTAGCCCATTTTGGCACAATTGACTGCTTGGTGAATTGTGCAGGCATTGTAAAATCAGAAGGAATGTTGTCGATTAATGAGCAAGACTATGATTTAATCATGGACGTAAACCTGAAAGGAACTTTCAACATTTGTAAAAGTGTCTTGAAAATTTTTGCTAAAAAGCAAGCAGGGGTTATTGTCAATTTGGCTTCTTTAGCGGGTCAGCGTGGGGGTGGATTAGTTGGAGGTTCACATTACGCCGCTTCCAAAGGTGGCGTAATAAGTTTGACCCGTTCAATCGCCAGAGAATTTGCCCCGATGAATATTCGTGCCAACGTCATTTGTCCTGCCATGATAGAAACACCTATGTTAGACGGACTGACCGATGAACAATTAGACAATGTAGTAGCAGATATTCCATTAAAAAGAGTGGGTAAAACCTCCGAATTAGCTGGGGCTTGTCTTTTCTTAGCGTCAGAGCTTTCAGGGTTTGTAACAGGAGCAACAATTGATGTGAATGGAGGAATTCATATTCATTAAAGAAACTTCACTTCATTGAATCAAGTTTCTGTTAATCAGCAAATATTTTTTAAATATCACCTACTTTACCTACTTTACCTACTTCTATCTTCTGTTTCAAGGTTCTTTTGATAACTTTTAAGTCTTTAAAATCAATCGAACTAACTTTATCACTTCAACAGCCTCTTTCACATCATGAACACGGAGGATATTCGCACCGTTGAGGATGGCCACTGTGTTGAGGGCCGTAGTGCCATTGAGCGATTGTTCAGGAGTAATGTCCAGTTTTCGCCAAATCATCGACTTCCGAGAAACGCCCACCAACAGCGGAACATTTAATGTTTCAAAGGCCCGTAACTCGCGCAAGAGGACGTAGTTTTGGTCGGCATTTTTAGCAAAGCCAAAGCCCATATCCGCCACAATGTCTTTGACCCCCAACTGACGAAGTTGGTAAATTTTGGTTTGCAATTCCCGCATCACATCCGTCACCAAATCATCATAGTGAGTAAGTTCTTTCATCGTTTGAGGAGTACCACGGCTGTGCATCAGAATGTACGGTACGTTCAGCTCGGCGACGGTTTCAAACATCAGCGGGTCGAGGTTGCCGCCAGCAATGTCGTTGATAATATGCGCCCCTGATTCAATGGATTTTCGGGCAACGGAGGCTCGAAACGTGTCAATGGAAACGATGACCTGAGGGAAACGTTTACACAGCATTTCAACTACGGGCAGCACACGATGAAGTTCCTCCTCTTCGCTGACGGCGTCGGCCCCTGGGCGGGTCGAGTGTCCACCGATGTCGAGTATTAAAGCCCCTTCCGAAAGCATTTTATCGGCTTTTTTGTAAGCGTCCTCCATTTGTAAGACCCTACTTCCCGAAAAAAAGGAATCAGGCGTGACATTGAGAATGCCCATAACCTGCGGAGTAGACAAGTCGAGCAACTTTCCAGCGATATTCAGCGTTTTTTTCATAATTTCGCGGCTTACATTAGGCAATGTTAACTGTAAATTAGGAACCGTTAGTTCATTTTATTTGGGAAGAAACAACGGACTCGTAAAGTATATGCAACAAACTGAGCGCGAATATCGGAGTGTTATCACTCGCTGCAAAGACATTTTTACTAAAAAAAACCAAGACTACGGCCCTTCGTGGCGCATTCTACGTCTTCCTTCCATTACTGACCAGATTTTTATTAAAGCACAACGTATCCGTACCCTCCAAGAAAATGGTTTTTCGAAGGTAGACGAAGGGGAAGTATCCGAGTTTATTGGCATCATCAATTACTGTGTCATGGCCTTGATTCAAATACAGTTAGGTGATAACAAAGGAATAGATTTTACGGCTGCCCAGCTTACCGAATTGTATGACAATCAAATGAATGAAGTGTATGAATTGTTGTTCAACAAAAACCATGACTACGGCGAAGCATGGCGCGATATGAGGGTAAGCAGCATGACCGATATTATTTTGATGAAACTTTTTCGCATCAAACAAATAGAAGATAACGAAGGGAAAACGATTGTTTCGGAAGGGGTAAAATCTGGCTATCAAGATATCGTCAATTATTCAGTATTTTGTCTTATCAAACTTGGACAAGCGCATTAACCTTGCATTAACAGTTACTTTTAGCTTAATTTTTGAAATTTGTAGTCAATACTAAATAGCACACGGATGACACTAATTTTTTTGTCTTTAATCCGCTAAACTTATTCTATTTTTTCAACTCAAACGAACCTAACGATAACGAATGAAAATTTTAGCCCACATTGTCCGCTTTTTAGTTGGAGGAATCTTTATTTTCTCGGGTCTTGTTAAACTCAACGACCCCGTTGGAACTCAAATTAAGCTGGAAGAGTACTTCGAAGTATTCGCCACTGACATGCCGTTTATGCACGATTTTTGGATGGCATTGGTTCCGCTTGCGCTTTATTTTTCGGTACTCATGTGCGCCGCCGAAGTTATTCTCGGAGTAGCACTTTTGGCCTCTTGGCGTTTGAAGCAGGTCAATTGGATACTTCTCGCCCTGATTGTTTTCTTTACATTCCTTACATTCTACTCAGCCTACTTCAATAAAGTAACTGACTGCGGTTGTTTCGGCGATTTCTTAAAACTTAAACCTTGGACTTCGTTTACCAAAGACATTATTTTACTGGTACTGATTCTATTTCTTATCTGGCAAAGCAAAGTATTCCGTAGCCTACGCACGGGTTCGTTAGTGGCGTTTTCAGCCATTTTGTCCATTGCCTTAGCCATTTATGCCATCCGTTACTTGCCTCCTGTTGACTTTTTGCCCTACAAAATCGGCAATAATATTCCTCAACTGATGCAGCCATCAGAGCCTCTTCGCTACAAATATGTGATGGAAAAAGAGGGAAAAACCGAAGAGTTTGAGCAATTTCCGTCCGATACTACTTATAAGTACAAAGAAATGGTACTTATCAACGAAAATGCCAAACCTAAGATTACGGATTACAAGGTTTGGAACAATGAAGGTGATTTTACGCAAGAAACTTTCACGGGAAAAAAGCTCATTATCATTATCAAAAACGGTCCCGATTTGAACGTAGCAAGTTTGGCAGAAATCCGTTCGTTGATTAAGTCCTTGAAAGGTACAGGTGTAGAATCATTGATTTTAACCTCAAACAGCGACGCCGAAATTCAAGAAATCCGTAAAGCCTACGCCATCGACGTACCTTATTACTTTGCTGATGGTACAGTATTAAAAACTATTTCTCGTTCTAATCCAGGCATTTGGCTTTTGAAAGACGGGACAGTCAAAGGTAAATGGCACTACAACACAACACCCGATAAAGCAGCAGTACTGGGTAAATTATAATTCCCTTATACAACTTCCCGAAAGTTTCAACCTTTCGGGAAGTTTCGAAATTCGATAGATGAAAAATGTTTTTTTAATAGGTCTACCCTCTTCGGGAAAAACAACGCTGGGCAAGCAGCTTGCTCGCCACGCGAGGTACCGTTTTGTCGATACAGACACCCTCATCGTCAAAGAAGAAGGTATGCCTATTCCTGATATTTTTGCAAAAAAAGGGGAACCTTACTTCCGCGAAGCCGAAGCCCGTATTTTGCGAGCCATCCGCCCCGATTCCAAATTAGTGATAGCCACAGGCGGCGGAATGCCTTGTTTTCACGATAACATGGAATACATCAAAGCCAACGGTATTAGTGTGTTTTTGGACGTAAGCCCCGAACAAATCGTAGAACGTATTTTGCGCCACTCTACTGACGACCGTCCTTTGTACAAAAAAAACGACAATCAGTTGTTGGATAACATCCGCGAGAGGTATCAATCTCGTCATGGATTTTATTCTCAGGCGGATTTTACCCTTCAAGGAGATAACATCACTATTCACCAACTCATCGATACGATTCAACTCGCTTTGGTTCCGTAAGGACTCCTCGTTTACATGATGTCTACGCTCACGGTATTTTATGTCAAACTCTTACTCGTTGTAGTTTCTTCCGCAGTGATTTGGTGGGGGGCAAACAATGATTCGTTTTGGCAAAAACTCCAACAAAACAAACAAGAAAAACTTGCCATTTGGGTCAGTTTAATTCTGTTTCGTTTAATACCGTTTGTTCTCATTTATGGAGTACTGCAACAAACTCCTCGTGGCGATGTACCCTTCTTTTGGGGTAAAGCTACTCAAGCCTACCAATGGAAGCTCGTTTACCGTGATTTTATCTCGTTTCATGCTCCCTTATTTGCGTACCTTATCACCTTTCCCTTGGTAGTTTGGTACAGTTCAAAAGCAATTGTATTATTGATGGTGGCAGCCGAAGCACTCATTATTTGGATGACATACCTCGCCTATCAGCGCCGCTCGCAGCCCGATGCCCTAAAAACTACCCTGCTTTATACAGTGCTTTCAGGACCGATGATCATGGTCTTGCTGGGTGGACAAGAAGATATTTGGATGTGGGGAATTGCGGCTTGGATGCTACTGACTTATTTAAGGAGCCGCGATGATGGTTTCGGGCTAGGCATACAGTTTTCTATGGGGCTGATTGTCATCAAAGCCACGTTTATTTTTTGGTTTTTTCCGTTGTGGATTTTACTCAAAAAGCGTTGGAACTTCCTACTCGGAATGATTACTATTGGGGTTCCGTCGTTGGTGGTTCTTTATGCCATTATGAAGCTTGATTTTTTGATGCCTGTTCAAATGGGTACAACCAACTTGCTCACCCCCAATCTATTTACTATTTCTCGGCCGTGGTTGACATTCTTGTTTGGCTGCCTACCTACCCTTACTGTTTTTAGCTGGGTAGGTATGGTCATTACCCTATCGGCATCAGTACTAGCAGTATATCGTTTTAGACATTTTACGCTCGAATCTACTCTACCTTTGGCCTACCTAGCGACCTATTTGGCCATGAGCATTTTTCAGCCTACGTCGGTGGGATACTATGCTTTTGCGTACTTGCTTCCGCTTATAATGGAGCTGGTCAACTGGAAAAAACAGCGTGATGTTGTATTTCTACTTTTTTTTAACCTATTGCTCGTTGTTCAACCTTTTATTTTTACCTATATCAATAGCCCTACTTACGACGACTTAACGGTTTTCTCTCAACCGCTCTTTGTTCTCGAATATACCCTCCAAGTCCTCAATGTGGCTTGTTTTGGTTGGTATTTGTGGCAAGTGTATCGCAAAAACGTATCGCCTTCCCAATTCGCCTAATATGTTTGTCATTCTCGGAAAAACCATCATTTCGTTGTTATGCGCAGGGCTTACGGGCGGACTGATTGCGTTTCGGGCTTCGCTCCAACCCATGTTAGAACGCTATGATCCCCAGAAAGTACTTTTTTTGGCATGGCTACTCACGCGCTTGCTCCCGTTTATTCTGGTTTTTATCGTTTTTAATCAAACGCCCTTTTCCGATTTAGACGGTTTTTTTGGGCAAGCACGTGAAGCCGTTCAGTTCAAGCTCGTTTACCGCGACTTTTATTGCATGTATTCGCCCTTTTTCCCTTATGTGAATGCGGTGGGTTTATGGTTTTGGTTGGACAAAAAGGCCATTATTTTAGTTATGATTTTCATGGAAGGTGGCGCACTTTGGGCTACCAACCGTTTTTATAGTTCCACTTTTTCAACTTCCGAGCGCCTTTTCCGAAGCCTTTTGTACCTTTCATTACCAGGGTCGTTGGTTTTATGCGTATTTGGAGGTCAAGAAGACGTATGGATGTGGTTCATGTTTGTTGGCGCGTACCTCGTTTGGCAACGCACCCAACGCGTCGAATGGTTTGGTATTGGGCTAGTTGTTGGGTTTTTGTTCACCAAAGCAGTCTTTATTTTAGTAGGACCTGCCTTGTTATTTCTTGTTCCAAAGCCCATTCGCTGGCTTTCAGCAGCGGCAGTAGTGGGTGTACTTACCCTGGCGGCACTTTACCACACCACCGAATGGCTTTGGCTTGAGCAACCCATGAACGAAGCAGCTACCCTTCGCGCTCCCAACTTGCTTTCGGTAGCCAATCCTCTGACTTTTGATTTGTTAGGAGCCGGTTCAAAACGTTGGAATTGGCTGGGGTTAATTCTTACCACTGGTATCGGTGCCCTTCTCGCATTTAGGCTGCGTCATCAACCTTTTTCGCGGGCATTTTCAGCCGTTTATATCCTTATTTTTGGAACAATGATGGTGGCACAACAGAGTGCGTACAGCAATTATATCTTTCTCTTTTTGTTGCCTTTTGTTTTTCAGTGGTTCGATTTTTCCAACCGCAAGGAAGTAGGTTTATTCCTACTTTTCAACTGCTTATGTGTGATTCATCCTTCGTTGTGGTGGAGGCTAAAAAGTCCTTATTATCACTCAATTTCCGAGGTTTTTACGCAACCTCTTTACCTGCTAGACTATCTCCTCCAACTCGGAATTGTACTACTTACTTTCTATTTTCTTCGCCGAATTTGGCAGAAGGCAACGGAATTTTAAGTACCTTTGCGACTGGAAACACAAGCAAGTTCTTTTCCTTGCTGCTTATTTGCACAAACTCTCAGGACTGAATGTTAAGTCGAAGACATCTACGCATTAAGGTTTTGCAAAGCCTCTATGCTCTTCAGGCTGCTCGCGAGGCAGACTACCAATTGGCCATAGATTTCATTACGGAGTCGTTTAAGCCTGATCTCAACTCCATGACCCCTCAAGACCCTGTCAAACTGGAGGGAATGCGAAAAATAACCACTCTTTTACTCGAAGAAAATTACCGCAAAGGCGCTATTCCTGATGACGAAGAGACACCTTCGGAAGCAATTGTGACGGCTCGAAATGCGCTAAAGTACTACGAAGATTTGTACAAAAAAGACAAACGGCGTCTTTCTCGCCAACTTACCCCGGAAGTTGAAGCCATTTACTCGGCTTATTTACTTCTTTTACAATTGTTTATCGAACTCTCTTTCCTTTCAAAAACCGAACGTGAGCGTCAGTACGATGACCCAGACAGCAATCCAATTGCCAAATTATCTGGATTTGATACCAACCGTGCGGTCATTGCGCTTTCGGAAAGTAAAAAACTCGAAAGTGAATTTATTCGTAAAGGCATTTCGTGGGGAAATGAAGTGACGGGCTTGATTCGTAAGCTGTTCCGTGATGTGTTTCGTCAGGATGAAACTTACCGTGCTTATTGTGCCCAAAAAACCCATACCCCTGAAGAAGACCAACAATTGGTTTTGTATTCGTTGAAAGAAGTCATTCTTAAAAATGAGGAGGTCATCAATTTTTTTGAATTAAACGACCTTTATTGGAGTGAAAATGGGGATTTAGCCCGTAAAATGACGAACAAAACTCTCAAATCGGCCACCGAAGGTGATGTAGTTCAGATTATTCCCCTTACCAACGATTGGGAAGAAGACAGCTCGTTTATGCAAGAATTGTTTGACGAAACCGTTAACCGTAACGACGAGTTCGAGGCAATTATCGCTGAGCCACTTAAAAACTGGGACTTAGAACGACTTTCTGCTATGGACTATTTAATACTGAAAATGAGCGTGTCAGAGATGGTGAGTTTCCCGGGCATTCCCGTAAAAGTGTCCATCAACGAGGCCATTGAAATCGCAAAAGATTACAGTACGCCAAAAAGTGGTAAATTTGTCAACGGAATTTTAGATACTCTCTCAAAAACACTCATTAAAGAAGGTAAAATTCGTAAGAGTGGAAGAGGGCTTTTGGATAACAAGTAAGTACAACTACCATGAATAATTCAACAAAAACATTAATTGCTTTCCTAGCGGGAGTAGCTACTGGAGCAGCCATCGGAATTTTATATGCACCTGCAGAAGGACAGGTAACACGCGACAAACTGTCGTATCGCTTGTCGAAATACCGCGAACAACTTCAAGGACTTATCACTGACCTTCTCGAAGGCAAAGACCTTCCTGAAAGCTTAGCCAAAACAGAAGGCCAAAAGGTAGTAGCCGACACACGCGAAAAAGCAGAACGCTTGCTTGAAGACGTAGACCGTTTGATGGCACAAATCAAAGGACAGGCTTCTTAAATTAAAATAATATCCAGCATTAGCCCCAGCATTTGTGGGGCTAATGCTGCTTTAAGTACCTAACTCACCTATTTATGAAACACTGTCTTTTTTTTGTTTTTACAATTTTGGGGCTATGGAGTTGCGGTAGCAATCAAGATAAATCGGCCTCCAACAGTTTGGACGACAAACTTCCTAAAATTGAATTTGTGGACGACATCAAAAATGTCGACTTTGGAACCGTTGTTGAAGGAAAGCAAGTAGAACGCAAATTCAAATTTAAAAATGCGGGAGACTTTCCTTTGATTATCAACAACGTAAGTGCTTCTTGTGGATGTACCATTCCTGAATGGCCTCGCGACCCTATTGGACCCGACGAAGAAGGGACGATTTTGGTACGATTTAATAGTAAAGGCAAGGAAGGGCCTCAGTTTAAAACCGTAACTATTTTTGCCAATACCAACCCCGCTACTAGCGACATACAGTTTAAAGCAGAAGTCGTTCCCGCGCCTGCCAAAAACACAACGACTACAAAATAAGACCTAACTAGCAACATATCACTTACCAAAATGAACACTATTTTTTTACAAGCCGCAACTGGCCAAACTAGCATGATTTATCAGCTTGTTATGTGGGCAGGTATCATTGGAGTATTTTATTTCTTCATGATTCGACCCCAACAAAAAAAGCAAAAAGACCAAAAGAAATTTTTGGAAGAGCTTAAAAAAGGAGATGAGGTAATCACAATTGGTGGATTGCATGCGACGGTTATATCGGTATATGAAACCACCGTGACCCTTGACGTAGATGGCAAAGGCACTAAAATGAAGTTTGAAAAATCATCTATTTCGCGCAAAGCTGGAACAACTGCTTAACCGTGGCACAACTACCATTATCTTCAAAGCCTGCTCGTAGCCGTACTCTCATCTTAAGCGTGGTGGCGGCTACGATTATTTGGCTTTTCAACAAGCTTAACAAAGATGGATACACCATGCGTGTGCCCTATCCTGTCAAAATTGAATACAATGACTCGTTGTACATTCCCATTCACCCTCTTCCTCAGAGTGCAAATGCTGTTATAAAAGGCAGTGGCTGGACGCTTTTGCGCAAAACGTTGGCATTCACAGTTTCTCCCGTCTCATACGTGATTACCAATCCCTTGGCTACCCAGTCTATCAATACCAATGCGTTGACAATGGCCATGAACGAGCAAGTCAAGGACGTTGAAATTATCCATGTCGAACTTGATAAAAATCTTATTGATTTTGAAGAAAGAGTCGTCAAAACTACTTTGTTGAAAGTTGACAGCCTCGGTCTTAATTTATCCCCCAAATTTGTGGTTTCTAGCTTTATCAATCTTCGTCCATCGAGTGTCACGTTTGAAGGCCCTGCCTCCTTGGTGAACGATATTCCTGATACGTTGATTATTAAAGTTCCTGCCCAAAAAATCAGAAGTAACTACGACGAAGAGCTTTCTATTCGGTACCCGCAATCTCCCCTTTTAAAAACCAGTGCCGAACGCGTTTTTGTTAGCTTTGAGGTAGCCGAGTTTTTTGTTCCTCCTCCTACTAATGTCCAACTGAAGGAAAAAGAGCCCGTCAAAAAACCTACAACTAAAAAAGCCACAAAGAACAAAAAAAGAAGTAATTGATACATCCGTCATTCAACCATTCGTATTTCAAGATACATCATGGCCTTACAAATCGGAATCACAGGAGGCATTGGTTCGGGCAAAAGTATTGTTTGCCGGATATTTGAGGCGTTAGGTGCTCCATTTTATTCCGCAGACGAGCGCGCCAAGTGGCTACTCAATAATGACGAAAAACTCAAGAAAGCTGTAGAAGCCCTTTTGGGGCAAAATGCCTATTTACCTGACGGAAGTTACAATCGAAGATGGGTAGCGCAGGAAGTTTTTTCTACACCCACCTTATTGCATCAGCTCAACGCAATTGTTCACCCAAGAGTAGGAGAAGATACCGAGAGTTGGCTAAAAAAACATAAAAAATCCCCATATGTAATCAAAGAAGCAGCCATCATGGCCCGTGCAGGGCAACGTAATTTGTTAGACAAAGTAGTCGTTGTTCAGGCAGCGGTTGAGTTACGAATTGCCCGAGTTTTGAGTCGAGACCCCCAGCGCTCTGAGACGGAAATCAGGGATATAATCTCAAGGCAAATCTGTGATAGTGAGCGACTTAAACTTGCAGATTTCGTCGTCATAAACGACGAAACTCAGCTTCTTTTACCGCAAGTTTGGCACCTCCACCAGCTTTTTAGCAAAAAGCAATAATCAGGCCTGTACCTTTAATATTTATTACCAGAAAATCCAGTAAATCAAGCTAAAGGTAACAACAACAGCGATAGCCCCAAGACGGAACGAAGGCGTTACACGGAACCACTCTGAACGTACTTCAAACGCATTTTCTTGATTTTTGCCTTTCGACTGAGCCAGACTAATCGCAATGTGAACTGCTGAGCAAACCCAGAAAACCACACCCATACGGTTGAGGAACGGAAACTCAGGATAAAGGTTTTCAATTACTGCTGACAATGCAATACTCAATACCGCCGCAGCCAAAGCACCGTTGGCAGTGGCCTTTTTCCAGAAAAACCCAAGTAAGAAAATACTCAAAATACCAGGCGAAATATAGCCAGTATACACCTGAATGTACTCAAATGCCTGTCCGAAGTTGGCCAGCAATGGGCTCACTATCAAGGCAATAATAAAAGCAATCACAATCACTACTCGCCCCGTCCATACGGTTTGTTTTTCAGTAAGATTTTTGTTGAAGAACTTCTGGTGAATATCTAATACATAAATCGTTGAAATACTGTTGGCTTTGCCTGCCAAACTTGCCACAATCGCCGCCGTCAAAGCAGCAAAAGCTAACCCTTTCAACCCTACTGGCAACAAATTTAATAAAACAGGATACGCATTATCTGGTTTTACGATACCATTTTGAGTAATACCATTTACAATCGACGTATCGGCATTTTCTTGGAACAAAACGTACGCCGCTAATCCAGGTAATACAACGATAAAAGGCATCATCATTTTCAAAAATGCCGCGAATAATACCCCGCTACGTGCCGTGTTTAGGTCGGCTCCCAGAGCCCGTTGGGTCATGTATTGGTTACATCCAAAATAATTGAGATTATTCACCCACTGCCCTCCGATAACGAACATCATGATGCCTGGAAGTTGGTTGTATGCGTCAATAAACCCACCACGACCATCGTGAACTTGATATTGTCCTGGGGTAAAAATCATGTGTAGATGGCTATCGGCTTTTTGACGAATAAGGCCAAGCCCCTCCATAATTCCAGCGCCTGTTCCCACTTTAGCCGAAAGTAAGTCCAACGCCAAATACGTAGTAGCTAATCCGCCAAAAATCAAACAAATCACTTGAATTACGTCGGTATAGCCAATTACTTTCATTCCCCCAAGCGTGATAATTACGGCGAAGGTGGTCAAGAAAATAGCACAGGGCATAAAGGCAAAACCCGTCATTTTCTCCAAACTCAATGCACCCAAATAGATGATAGAAGTAAGGTTGACAAAAATGTACAAGAACAACCAAAACACCGCCATAATCGTTGCTAAGCGCTCATTATAGCGTTTCGACAAAAACTGCGGCATGGTGTAAATCTTGTTGTTGAGATACATTGGAAGGAAGTAAACTGCCACAATTATGAGTGCTACCCCACCCAATAATTCGTAGACCGAAATGGCAATACCCAACTGAAAAGCTTGTCCACTCATACCAATAAACTGCTCGGCCGAAATATTGGAAGCAATGATAGATGCTCCAATCGCCCACCACGTAAGTGAACCTTCAGCTAGGAAAAAGTCCTTAGAATCAGCGGTTTGCTTGCCTTTGTGCTTGTACACCCAATAGCCATAGCTAGATACAATGACAAAATAGATGAGGAAAATAACGTAGTCAAGGGTTTCGAGTCCTAAGGTCATAAAAAGATAAGATTAAAAGAACGGGTTCGTGGTAAATAAATCGTTGATTTTGGGTTTATGTCAAAAAGACACAATTCTCTGATTTGTACTCGTTTTTCTCAAAATCATTTTAATTGATAAGTTGATTGGCCGAAATAGGGCAATAAAATTTAATAATCAAAACATCCGAACAACATCGTACCCAAAACGTGCTATCAGCCCAAATATAACCACCAAAAACACCGTCCTTACAAAGGAATTACCGCGCAAAAGAGCCATTTTACTTCCTAGGTATGCCCCCAACACATTGCAAATCATCATCGGAATAGCGATTTCAAATTCAACATACCCCTTCCATACCAAGAATACTAAAGACGATAAATCAGCCACTACGTTAATGATTTTAGCTATGGCTGAAGCCTTTAAAAATTCAAAACCCAGTACACTTACAAATCCAAATACCAATAAGCTTCCCGTGCCTGGCCCCACAAATCCGTTATAAAACCCCATTACCATCCCCAACAACAAGCCATACCACGGGAGGCGAATTGCCGCTACTCTTTGTAACTCCTTTTTCCCAAGCGATTTATTAGAATACGAATACACCGCAATGGCACTCATCACTACCAAAATGAGTGGTTTGAGTACTTCTGCTTTCATATGACTTGCAATGGTCGCTCCTAAGTACGACATAATAGCCGTACCTACTGCTGAAATCAACACCAATTTCCACGGAACAGGTACTTTACGAGCATATTGATACCCCGCAACACTTGTCCCCAAAAACGAGGCAAAACGGTTGGTTCCTATCACTTGCAATACAGAAAACTGAGGATAAAGAATAAAAAGTGCAGGTGCTTGAACCAGTCCTCCCCCTCCTACAATCGAGTCGACAAAGCCTGCTACTAAAGCGGCAAAAGATACTAAAAGTAATTCCAACGAAGACGCAGTTAATGAAATTAATACCAAAAAGAGAGATGAAATTCCCTTCTTTACTAACCGATATTTTCTCCTTCGAGTTCTACCCCTTAACAATAAAAGAGGGCTGCCTTTAGACTTCCCTCTTTTGTTGTTTATAGACCTCAAGATACCGCTATCCCCTGAACGTACAATCTACCTCCAACTGAATATCTTCAATAAAATGAATCAAGACCTCCGAGTCGATTTCTGAACGAAACTCGTGTCCTTTTTGAAAAAGTTTTTGTTTTATAGTGACGTAGTTTTCAATGATTCCGTTGTGAATAATCGCCAGTTGATTATGGTTCGAATAATTCGGGTGCACGTTTCAGTCATTAGGCTCACCGTACGTAGCCCAACGGGTGTGACCAATATAGGCAGACGTATTTTTTGTTTTTAACTCTTCTTCCGGCGCAACGACTTTTCCTTTCTTTTTATAAATGTTCAAACCGACTCTATTCAAAAGAGCGATTCCTGCACTGTCATATCCACGGTATTCCAGTCGTTTTAAGCCTTTAAGAATGATAGGACAGGCTTCTTGATGTCCGACGTATGCTACAATTTCCACACATGCAGGTTGATGTTTAAAATGAGTCGAACTTAGGATTCGTTAAAAAAAAATCATCAAACGATTTAACCCTGAAAACTTTTTTTTAAAAATTGGTTTTATCCTATCAAAATCAGTAAAAAACCTTAAAAATAAACCAAACGCGCAAGAGAAGATTTCCCTTGCGCGTTTGGTTTATTTTTATTTTGCTTAATTCTTATTGAGCCGTAGTGTAAAATAACATCAATTTTATGTTTTCTTTATTCGGCGTAATCGTCAAACGATTCACTTGATTGTTCATCAGCGGATAATAACTACCTACAGGCTGCCCACTGCTTGAATACGACTGTATTTCACGTGCCCCACTAATTGGCATAAGCAGTAACCCTGGGTTTTTCTTAAATCCGACAGCCAGCGCTTGCAAATAGGTAGTCAAGACAAAGTTATAATTACGGGTTTTGGTAGCATAGGTTACCACCTGTGGCAAAATGTAACTTTGGAAGGTAGTTGCATCAATAGGTACCAAAAGCTCCGTTTCACCTTTTGTTCTCAATAAACGATTAGAAGCATCCGTTTCACCCAATGCCAACCCAAGTGGCAAGGTATAAATGGAGTTTGCCCCTTCAGGCCAGGTAGGAGTAATAAACAATTCAGCACGATTAATCGCAATACCTCTCAGTTTGAATAGTTCTTGAAGATAGGGGATTTCGAGTTTTGTTACAACCCCAATGGCATCTTGAAGATAATTCATTCCACCCGTTTCGCTAGCAGGAAGTGGTTTTAAAGGTTGGAGTTTACTCAAAGCCGTACCTTGACGATCGGCTTCTACGTGGTTGAAACGTTTATTGATAAAAAATGTTTTTACTAACGCAATCGTATCGGCGGTGTTGTGGTAAAAAAGATTCAACGTAATTCCGCTCGACAGGGGAGAAAAACCAATCACAGAACCATTGGTAGCCGCAGGTACAAAAGT
>JACCEC011644953.1_pt1 | contig 46036 bp, 46 predicted proteins | sample 7450121 | NCBI WGS metagenome assembly JACCEC01 (sample SAMN15323455, study PRJNA562643) | freshwater metagenome | isolation source: river surface water | place: USA:Blue River Watershed | collected 2017-08-18 | reverse complement strand
GCGTTGCACACCCGAGAGCCGTTCCATCACCGCACAAACCGCCGCAGTGTCGAAGGTGGTCATGCCCTGTGCCATGGCGGCCGAGTGGATGCTGGAAGCGACGGCGAACAGGGGCGTGGCGCAATCGATGCTCTTGGCGTAATCCTGAATGATGTTCAAGTCTTTGGACATGGTGGCAAAGGTGGCGGAGACATTCTCCTGATAGTTGTTTTGAACCATCATGGGACCACGAACCTCAAAGATGCGGGACGTGGCAGCACTGCCACACAAGACTTCGTAAATGGTCTCAGGCGGGATGCCGGCTTTCATGCCCAAGGTCATGGCTTCGGCCGTTGAGACATTGTGAATGGCCACCAGCAGGTTGGCCACATATTTCATGCGACTGCCGTTACCGAATTCGCCCAAATAGTGCGAAATGCGTCCCATGGCGTGCAGGGCAGGCTTGAGGCCTTCGCAGGCGGTCGAGTCACCGCTGGCAAAAAACACCAAATCGCCTTTGGCCGCTTGGGCGCCGGTGCCGCTGACGGGGCAATCCAGCAAAATGACGCCGCGTTCTGCCAGGGCCTGATGCGCCGCGAGTTTGTCATCCAGCCCCAGGGTACAGGTGTCCGCGACCACAGTGCCTTGGCGGGCTTCGATCAACCCTTTGGGGCCGGTCATGACCGCATGAAATGCGGCGGGGGTCGGCAATGAGGTGATGACCCATGGGCAATGTTCTGTCACGGCCACGGCAGAGTCTGCGCCGCGCAAGCCCTCGGCCTCCAGTGCGCGTTGACGCTCGGGGTTGGCGTCGTGCCCGTATACCGTGTAGCCCTTGCGCATCAAGTGGCGCGCATACGACGATCCCATGATGCCCAAACCCACCACGCCTATGTTTTCACTCATGGATGTCATGCCTTTCCAAAATCGGTGAAGTGGACGCCATGTTATCAGGGCAGGTTGGAAGGCGCAGGGCATCCTGAGATCTGAATGGGTGGCGATCGGATTGGGTGCGCTTGTGCACCCAACTGCATTCGCTCACGCCTTGGCTCACTCACCACAAGAAGCAGCATTGAACACATTCATGCGCCCCTTGACCTTTTGAACTTTTGAGAAAATAATGAAATTCCGTTTCGATCGAGAAACGATGTTTTGCCAGTGAGACAACATGACCATCCTTGGAATCGATGAAATCACTTTTGGCGTGACCGACCTAGAAAAGTGTCGCCTGTTTTTCGAAGACTGGGGACTCACGCTGGTGGCCAGCGAGCCGCCACGTTTGGTGTTCGAGTGTCTCAATGGGTGTCGGGTCGTGGTGGCGCACAGCAGTGCCGAGGGGTTGCCCGCCGGCGCAGAGCCGGACCCCACGTTGCGAGAGGTGGTTTGGGGTGTGGCATCCGCAGATGAATTGGAGATGCTGGCTGAACGGTTGCAGGGACAACCAGAGTTCGTCCGAACGGCAGACCGCGTGGGCTGTACGGATCCCAGCGGGTTGGCCATACGCATCCAGGTAACTCGCAAACGGGACTTGCGTTTGGAGTGTGCGCAGTCCAACACCTGGAGCGAGCGTTTGCGCATTGACCAAGCCGGTCCATCTTATGAGCGTGCGCACCCCATCGAGGTGGGGCACGTGGTCTTTTTCACCCGCGATCTCGCACGAACCACTGATTTTTATGAGCAGTTTTTGGGTTTTGTGGTTTCGGATCGCTACCCGGGCAGAGGTCATTTTTTGCGTTGCAGTCAACGCGGTGGACACCATGACTTGTTTTTGTTGCAGTTGCCGCAAGCCCGCAACGGACTCAACCACGTGGCCTTTTCCGTGCGCGATATCCACGAAGTGTTCGGCGGCGGGATGCACATGTCACGCTGCGGTTGGACGACCGAACTCGGACCCGGGCGACATCCGATTTCTTCGGCCATTTTCTGGTATGTCAACAGCCCGGCCGGTGCGTTGGTGGAGTACTGCGCCGATGAGGACGAGCTGACCGAGAAATGGCAGCCCCGAGAGTTCGTGCCGGGCCCCACTGTTTTTGCCGAGTGGGCCATCCAGGGGGGGATCGATGGGCACACCCGACGGCAACTGGCCGCCGAGGCCCCCGGGCAGCGTTTCATGACCGACAAATCCAAATCTTGAGATTGGGGGACTATCGATGGCTCATGTGATGAAACCGCTCTACAACGAAACGCATCAGAGCAGAAAAGCGCCGCCAACGGCTTACGAGAATCAGCTGGGAGATGCCATTGAGCGAGCCTTTGCCGCAGGGATTCATGATCTGGAAGGTTTGGTGGCTTATTTGAACCGATCCGGACCGGCGGCTCCCAATGGCGTGGCCTGGACCCCGGCAGTTTATGAACAAACCATGAGCCGTTTGGGTGATTGAGGTTTCGAACGCGAAAGGATCGCCATGAAAAATTCTGCAGCAAGTCAACATCAGGATCCGGCCCATGCTTTGTTAAAGATCGGATTGAAAGACCTTTGGTTTCCGGTTTGCCCATCCGGTTTTGTGGGGCAACAGCCCGTTTCCCTGCGGCGATTGGGTTACAAAATCGTGTTGTGGCGTGATGCGCTGGGGCACGTCCACGCCCTTGAAGACCATTGCCCGCACCGAGGCGCACCGTTATCGCTGGGAGTGAACTTGGGTGATCGCATCAGTTGTGCCTACCATGGGGTGGAGGTGCGTTGTGACGGAACCGTGATGCGGGTGCCCGGCAGCCCGGGTTGCAAACTTGAGGGCTCGCGATCTGCGCGCATGTTTCACACCCAAGAGGCCGCTGGCGCCATCTTTGTGTTCAATGCCAAAGACCCCGCGCTCGCCTCGCCGCCCCCACTGCAATTGCCCGAGCAATTGACATCGCCCGAGTGGTCTTCTTTTCTTTGTTACACCGAGTGGGGTTGCGACTACCGCTATGTCATCGACAATGTGATGGATCCCATGCATGGTGCTTATTTGCACAAGCAATCGCACACCATGAGTGAGGGGGATCTGACCGCAGAGTTTCAGATTCGCGAAGTGGATCGAGGCTTCATTTTTGAGAAAAAGGGCCAGAGAGATGTCAATTTCGACTGGACTGAATGGCAAGACACGGGGCTTCATTTCATGCGTCTGGAGATCCCGTATCCCAAGACCGGCGGACCAGGCGGAAATTTCACCATCATTGGCAGTTACACCCCGGTGCAGGAGAATGTGGCGGGCGTTTTCCATTGGCGCTGCCGCAAAGTCAGCGGTTGGCAACGCGACACCTGGCGTTTCCTCTATAAAAACCGGTTGGAGCAAAGGCATTGGAATGTGCTTGAGCAAGACCGGGTGGCAGTAGAAAACATGGAGCCCGACGCCAATCAAAGGGAGCACCTCTACCAGCATGACGTGGGCATTGTGCGGTTGCGCAGGCGGCTGCGCGAGTTGGCACTGCGTCAAGTGCAGTCGGATGGGCCTGCCGCCTGAGGCAAGATTGCAAGCGCTTGAGGGTGGACTTCAGTCGACCAAAGGCGTTTGCCAGGCATCGTAACCATAGACCCAGTCGGCATTGCCTTGGGTTTTCATCCATTGGTTGCCACGCGAGCCGATTTGTATGCGGGCGGTTCGTTCCGAGCGGGTGCGCTGGTAACGCAGCAAAGCTTGGCTGATCGATGTTGAATCGGTGCTCAGGCAGCGTGACAAAACGATGGCGTCTTCCAGTGCCATGCCTGCACCCTGAGCCATGAAGGGCAGCATGGGGTGACAGGCATCGCCCAACAAGGCGACCTGGTCTTGAGTCCACTGGGGCATGGGGTCACGCTCGTAAAGCGCACTCTTGAGCACGCTGTCACAAGCATCAAGCAAGGCGCGCGCGTCCGGATGAAATGCCTGATAGTGACTGCGAAGCTCGTCGACATCGCCTGCGCTGGTCCAGGATTCTTCGAGCCAGTCTTGCTGCCCGGTGGTGGCGAAAACAAAGGTGTCCTGGCCCCGGTTGAGTGGGAAGGTCACGATTTGACTGTCGGCTTGAGGCCCCCACCATTTGGTGAAGGCACCTATGTCCGGCAAGTGTTTGACGCGCTCAGTGGGCACCACGGCCCGATACGACACGACCCGGGTAAAGCGTGGGCGCTCTTCGCCAAACAGGGCCGCTCGAACTCTGGAGTGAATGCCGTCGGCACCGATGACCACCTGGTGGCTGGTTTGAGTGCCATCGGCAAAGTGCAAGGTAGATTGATGGGGCAGGACTTCCAGCTTTTGCAGGCGCTTGGAAAAATGGACTTGATGCGCCGGAAAAGCTTCTGCCAGCACATTCACGAGTTCGGCGCGGTGGATGGTCAGTTGGGGCGATCCGTAGCGCTGTTCAGCGGTATCGCCCATGACCAGTCTGGATGTTTCTTGCCCGGTGTCCCAGTCCCGGCTGATTCGAAAGGTGGGGCGGGCTGCCGTGCGCCGAATGCCTGCGCCCAAGCCCAGACCATCCAGGGTTCGCACGGCGTTGGGTGTGAGATTGATGTCTGCGCCGACATGGCTGAATCCAGCGGCTTGTTCGTAGACGGTCACATGGTGGCCTTGAGCCGTCAGGGCCAAGGCGCAGGTCAGGCCACCAACGCCTGCGCCTGCCACAGCAATGTCAAAAGCTCGGGTCATGGGTCATCGCCTTGGAAAATGAGGGTTAAAGCACACCGGGAAAAGAGCCGCCGTCCAACAGGATGTTTTGCCCGTTGATGTAGCCGGCGTGGACGCTGCATAAAAAGGCGCATGTTTTGCCCAGTTCGTCAGGATGACCAAAGCGCTTGGCGGGGTGTTTGCTGAGGCGACTTTCTATCACTTCTTCGACGGAGCGACCTTCACGCCGGGCTTGGGCCGAAAAATTGCCTTCCAGGCGCGCCGTCGCGAAGGTGCCGGGCAACACATTGTTGATGGTCACACCGCGCGAGACCACGCTGCGTGCAAGGCCGCCTACGAAGCCGGTCAGCCCACTTCGCGCACCGGTTGAAAGGCCCAGACTTTCCAGCGGTGATTTGACCGAGCTTGAGGTGATGTTGACGATGCGCCCAAATCCGCGAGCCATCATGCCATCGACATAGGCCTGAATCAAGGCGATCGGCGTCAGCATGTTGGCATCGATGGCGCTGATCCAGTCGTCACGATCCCAGTCGCGAAAATCACCGGGTGCAGGGCCGCCTGCGTTGGTCACCAAAATGTCGGTTTCAGGACAAGACTGGCGAATTTTTTCCCGTCCTTCTTCACGCGTGACATCGGCGCTGATGACATGCACCAGCGCGCCTTCGGATTTCAACAAAGTGGCGGCTGCTTGCAGTGGCTCTTGACGGCGTGCCACCAGCCAGACCCGAACACCTTCGGCCGCCAAAGCGCGGGCACAGGCAAAGCCCAGACCCTGACTGGCGCCGCAGACCAATGCTTGTTTTCCTTGAAGTCCCAGATCCATGTCGTGTTCGCTGCTTCACTCGGCAGTGATTTTTCGGGTTTTCAGGATGCCGGCCCAACTGGTCGTCTCGCGCCTGATCAGTGTTGCAAATTCAGTCGGCGTCATGGGGGTCAGGGCGAGACCTTGTCGTTGAAGTTTTTCGAGCACATCCGGCTGAGCCAGGATTTCTCGGGCGTCGACTGCCAACTGTTCGACCGCGGGCGAAGGTGTGCCGCCCGGCGCCAGCAGACCATACCAAGAGGTGACGACAACGCCTGAAACGCCTTCTTCTCCCAAAAAAGGAATCTCAGGCGCAACCGGCGAGCGAGCGCTATCGGTCAGACCCAGCGCCAGCAGTTTGCCCGATCTGATGTGCCCCAGAACGGCGGGCAGATTGCTGAACATGAGCGGGACGGTGCCGCCAAGGACATCATTGAGTGCCGGCCCTGTGCCTTTATAAGGCACGTGCAGCAAGTCGATGCCTGCTTGTTGTTTGAACAATTCGCCGGCCAAGTGCAGGCCGCTTCCCACGCCGGGTGAGGCAAATGAAAGCGTGCCGGGTTGGCGTTTGGCGCGGGCAATCAAATCATTCAGGTTTTTGAAGCCTGTTGAGGGGTGCGCCACCAAAACGTTGGGCGTTTTGGCCAGCATGGTGATGGGGGCAAAGTCTTGTTCCATTTGAAATGGAAAGTTGGGCATCAGGGTCGGATTGATGGTGATGTTGCCAGCCGGAATCACCAACAAGGTGTGCCCATCGGGTTTGGCCCGCCGCACTTTGTCCATGCCAATGTTGCCAGCGCCTCCGGGCAGGTTGTCGACCCATGCTGGTTGGCTGTAACGTTTGCTCAATCCCTCGGCCAACACCCTGGAGAGGGTGTCCACGGGGCCGCCCGGTGGAAATGGAGCCACCAGGGTGAAACGCTCCTGTCCGATTGCGGTTCGGCTGGCCTGTGTTTGGGCCTGACCGGGGCCGATCAAAGCCAGGGCCGTCCATGCACACCAATCGCGTCTTTTCATCGTTTTGCCTCTCAAGAGATGATCCAAGGGAGGGGGCTTGTGTTCAAGCTCCCAGAACAAGTTGATCCACAACCCGATGTCCGGGTCGTTTGGACGGCTGCGATCGCATTGGTGTGATGCGGGCCGTGCGCGGCTTGACCACAAGACTTTGAGCCATGCCATCCGGTATCGAACAAGACCTGCAAAATGTTTTTCATGGCGGGATTCAAACGATCATGAAGGCACTGCGATTGTGCAAAAAGCGAAGTGCAGAAAGCACGGTCAGGGCCGAGGTTTTGGGGTTGTTGGACAGGGGCTTGCCGATCAGCGTCATGCGAAACTCGCCAAATTGACCCTTGGCGTGAATCTCGTGAATGTTGTCCTGGATGCACGGGTCTGCCACCAGCATGACCTGCGTGTGATCGAGTCCCAGGCCGGCCAGAGAAATGGTCGCAGCGACGTTGGCATTTTTGGGGTAAAGACTGGCTGCTTCGCGTGCACTGGCGTTGAATAAAACGGTGGGCTGCGTCAGGCGCTCCAAGTCGGTGACAGACTCTGCATGCGAGTTTTTCCAACCTGCCGGCGGCTTGCGGCCGGTGTAGGTCACCGTGTCCAAGCCGCCCAGTCGAGCTGCTGCCAATGCATCGATGGCGCCGATGGCGCCCGACAGCACGTGTAACTGGGTTTGCCCGAGGCGTGCGGCATGTTCCATTTTTTCCGGTAATCCTGGCTCCGACAAGCCACCGACCGACAAGACGGCACATTCAATGCCTCGCTCCAAAGCAGGCAACACGTGTTGAATCAGGGCCGAGTGGCCGGCACATTCAAGCACCAACTGTGCTTGAGCAGGCACTTCGGAGACGGCCATCGCCTCTGAGCCCAATTGCTGCTGCGCCGCATCAAGCCGAGCCGCAGACACCACCACATGCGTGATTTGGATCCTCTTGTGACCGCGCAATTGCTGAAAAACACTGGAGCCGATGGCGCCCAGTCCAATCAGAGTAACTTGTAACCTGGACATGGCGATGATCACTTGGACTTTTGGGGAGGGCCTGCAAATTTCACCGCAAAAGGCCCCCAAGCTGCCATGTCGACTTCCACCACGGCAGGGCCGTCGATGGCCCAGGCTTGCTGCAGAACCGGGGTCGCCTGATCAGGCTCGTTCAATCGCCAAAACGGAACCTTGAGGCTGTCGCACAGGGTCTGAAAATTCGGGTTGAGCAAATCGACATAGCAATGGCGGCTGTCATACAAGGCATCCTGAATGTTGCGGATGACGCCGTATCGCGCATCATTCATCAGCACGATCATCACATTGGCGCGTTCTTGGACTGCACAGGCCAACTCGCCCAGGTTCAGCATGAATCCGCCATCGCCCGTCAGGACGACGGCTTTGCGGGGCAAGGCATGGCTCGCACTGGCCAGTGCGGCGCCGATTCCCATGGCCAGTCCTTGTCCAATGCCACCTCCCAGCGCGTGCACGCCAGACCGGGGGTGATCGAGCACCGGGGCGCGGTTGCCCCACATGGTGTTGGACAAGGTGATGTCGCGAACCCACCAGCAAGATTTTTGCGCCACGGCCTCTACGCTGCGCTTTAAAGCCACATAAGGGCCCAGGGTGTTGTCCACCCAAGCTTCGGCTGCGCGGCGCGCTTGTTGTAAATCATCCCCAAAAGAAGGATCGGGTTGCATCTGACCTTCCAGGACATCGGCCAAGGCATTCAGGGTCAGCGCGGCATCGCCATGCAAGAAGATTTCACTGGTGTAGCCCCGGTTTTCTGCCAAGGGATTGGCATCGATCCGAAACCTCGCAGCCGGAAGCTGCAATTTGTAATTCAGCGTTTCGTTGCTTCTCAACCTGGATCCGACGACGAGCATGGCGTCCACAGATTGGTAAAAATGTTCGACGGGTTGCTGCAAGTTGTAAGAGCCCAGAGAGGCGGGGTGATCCTCCGCCAGGATCCCTCGGCCTTGAACCGATGTCACGACACCCCATCCCATCGCGACAAAACGTGCCACAGCGCTGACGGCACCCCTTGCGCCGCCGCCGAGCCATAGCAAGGGTCTTTTTTTGTCTTTGAGGGCTTGCGCAAGCATCGCAATGTCTGCTGCGGAGGCCGCTTGTGGCCGGGTTGGACAGGGCGACAGTTGGGCAGGGACAGGCATCATTCGGGCCTGCACATCGATGGGGATTTCGATGCTGACCGGGCCGCAAGGCGGGGTTTGAGCCAACCGGACGGCTTCGCGCAAGGTCGCCAGAGCTGTTTCGGGGTTGCGAATCCGGAATGCGGCTTTGCCCACCGATTGCAGCATGGCCAATTGCGCCGGATGTTCGTGGATATAGCCCAGATCACGATCCAGAAATTCGGATTCGATTTGCCCTGTGAGGTGAAGCAGTGGTGTCCCAGCGGTCATGGCCTCGACCATGGCGCCGGCAGCGTTGCCACAGCCCGTGCCCGTGCTGGTCACACAAACGCCCAAGACGCCGCTGATTCGAGCCGCCGCATCGGCCATGTTGCATGCGCCTGCTTCGCCACGGGATGACACAAAGCGGATGTTTCCCCGACGATGGATGGCATCGAGCATGGGCATGTTGTGGATGGAGATCACGCCAAACGCTGTTTTGACGCCGCAGGCTTCCAGAAAGCGCGCAACCAACTCGCCGACCGTGATGCTGTTTTCAGATGGTTTCATATCGTGTGGGGCCGTAAAGGTGACGCAGGTTGGCTTGGGCGCAAAAGCAGGTGCTTGAGTCGATCGGTCAACTGTTGGGCTGCACTTTTGACATGGTTGACCAGTGGTTCGACGGCTTCGTCTTCAATTCTGGCCGAGGGAACAGAAATGCTGATGGCTGCGACAACCAGGCCCTGACCGCTGAAAACAGGTGCGGCAATGGTGGAGATGCCGGTTTCAAATCCTCCCATGCTGATGCCGTAGCCGCGCGCCCGATCTTGTTCGATCAGCGCCTTCAATTGCTTGAGATGGGTAGGTGTTTTGGCGGTATAGGCCTGAAGACTGGTTTCCGGGTACAAGCGACGCAGCTCGGCGTCGCTGAGTCCGGATAACAAGATGCGACCCAGGACCGTGGCATGTGCCGGCAATCTGGCTCCGACCTGGATCGAGTGAAACATGGCGTTTCTGCCAGGCGACTTGGCGACAAACACCACCTCACGCTCATCGCGGATCACCAAATGAGCCGAGTATCCGCAACGATCGCGCAACTCCTCAATGACCGGTCGACCCAGTTCATTCAAATCCATCGAAGCCAACCATTCAAAGCCCAGCCGCAAAACCGCCATCCCCAAGCGATAGCTGACGCCATCGTCCGCTCGCTCCAAAAAGCCGGACTGCTCCAGGGTGTGCAACATGCGAAAAACGGAGGCGCGTGGCAGATTCAGTCGTCGCGACAGTTCAGCGCCAGTCAATTCGCGCTCGTGGCGAGAAAACTGCATCAGGAGTTGCAGGCCGCGTGCCAAACCGGGCACGGTGTAACGACTTTCAGGGGTTGACGGGTCAGCCATTCAAATTCTCGGTGTTGACTGAAAGATGCAGCAATTCATTGACGGCTTTGCTGGCCTCCAAGGCGCAGGCATGACCCACAGGGCCCAAACTGACGCGGCGTTGTCCGGCCGCCAAAGCGACTTCGTCGCAGGCTTGCGGCGTCGTGATGCCGTCCGCCTCACCACTGGCGACCGTGATCGGTTGGGTGAGTTGGCGCACGTCATTCAGCAAACGGCCCGAGCACAACATGTGCACCGCCTGGGTGTAACCAGCCGGGCGAATTTGCGACATGATCTCGCGCACGGCGGCAATCCATTCGGGTCGAGCCTGTGGGGAGAGCATGGCTGAGGCCCGTGCATTGGCCATGCCAAGCGGCCCCAAGGTTTGCAGTGAGTGCAGGCGACTTTGCAAAACACGAGCGCGCTCCTCGGCGCTTGCCTCACCATAACCGCGTGCTGGTGCCAATAACACCAAGCGACGCACGCGCTGGGGCTGCAAGCGTGCAGCACTGGCAGCCATGAGTGCGCCGAGGGAGTGGCCGACCAGGCAGATGGGCGTTTGGATTTGCAGGTGATCGAGCCATTGCCACATGCGCCGAGCATAGTCTTGTGCCAGGGGGGTCGTACTGGCCAAAGCCGAACTCAAGCCGTAGCCCGGCGCTTCCCAGGCCAATAGCCGCAGGTGTCGGGCTTGTTCTGCCGCAGCCAATTGGGAGGACCAACTGGCCGAGCCGGAGCCTATGCCATGCAACAGCACATGTGTGGCTTGGTTGGCGAGCCCGGCCGAGCGGTACTGCACTTGTCCGTCTGCCAAGGCAGCCAAGGAGAGCATGGAAGGCATTGTCGCCATGGTTGAAAGCGTCGCTTGAATCAAGGATCAGCGCTTGAGTTTGGCCAAAGGAGAGTCGGGCGGATAGACCGGGGTGATGGGTTTGGGAGAGCCCAGCATCACGCACATCAAGGCATCTTCATCGCCGATGTTGTGCTCTTCGCGGTAGATTCCGGGTGGTACCGAGATGAGGTCGCGCTCATGCAACTCGGCTTCCCAACGTTGCCCGTCTTTTTCGCAGATGATTTTCATGCTGCCGCGCATGACGAAAAAAACTTCTTCCACGTCGTAATGGATGTGTGACGGGCCAATGTGGCCAGCGGGGATGACCATGGTGGAAAAAGTGAAGTGTGCTGACGGTACGGTGTTTTGGTCCTGGGCAACGCCTGTTCCGCCCGTGCCCACATAACGCATTTGCGCACGGCGGTAGCGTGGATCGTAGTCGGCCTGAAATTTCAGGGCGTTCCAGTCGTAACGCCGAGTCGATTTGCGTGCCACCCGGCTTTCCATCCAGGCCGAAAAAGATTGCCCGGGTTTTTGCATCATCGCCGCCTGAATCTCAAGCTCCGGTGGAATTTGAGGCTTTAAAAGACCGTGCTCATTGAAGTTGGGCTGGTTGGCTGCTTCAAGCACCTTGCGGGCATGTTCATTCATGGGTTTCTCCTGCGCTTAATTCATGACAAAGCCGCCGTTGACAGGCAGCAACTGACCGGTGATGAAGCCGCTGGCCTGGCTGAGCAAGAACAGCACGGCAGCATCGATGTCTTGCGGAATTTGCGCGCGCTGGATCGCGCGTCCTTGCATGTAGTGTTCATGTCGCTGCGCAGGGACGTAGGCTGTGGCTTCCACAAGGGTCAGCCCGGGGGCAATCGCATTGACGGTGATCCCGTCCCCCCCCAGCTCACGTGCCAGTGATCGGGTCATGCCCACCACGGCCGCTTTGCTGGCAACATAGGCCAGCAATTTGGGTGCGCCCCACAACGCGGTGTCAGAGGCCAGATTGACAATGCGTCCCCGACCACTTGTTGCCAGGTAAGGGCGAGCGGCACGGGTGGTTAACCAAGTGCCCCGGACGTTGACGCGCATCACTTGATCCCACGTTTCGATATCGAGTTCATCCAATGTTTTTCCGCCTGAAGAAGTGACAGCGCCGTTGTTGACCAGCCCATCCAAGCCACCCAGCAGGTGTGCGGCTTGGTCAACGGCTTGCCGGATGCTTTCGGGTTGCTCCAGATCGAGTGGCACGTAAACGGCTCGCTCTCCCAGTTCGTGGGCCAGCGCTTGACCTTGAGCATGCAAGAGATCGCTGATGGCGACATGGGCACCGGCAGCATGCAAGGCGCGAGCGAAAGAGGCCCCCAGTCCGCGAGCCGAACCGGTGATCAATACTTTGTGGCCTGTCAGGTTGATGCCCGGGGGTGCGGTGTGCGTCATCTCAGGATCCTCTTTCCGGCGTGCTGAGGTAGTGCAGAACGCGTTTTTCCGCCAAGACCACGGCGTAATAGGCCACGATGCCGATGATCGTTAAGGCGCCAATCACGACAAAGACTGCCGCAGTGTTGCCTTGCCCCTCGAAAAAGACCAGCAAATAGCCCAATCCCATGTTCCCGCCGACCAATTCCCCCACCACAACGCCGATCACGGCCAAGGTGCTGGCAATTCGCAAGCCTGAAAAAAGCGGCGGCAAGGTGGTGGGAAATTCAACCATGCGAAACACCTGAAAGCGAGTGGCCGAGAAAGACCGGGCCAAGTTGATCAAATCGCCATCCATCGTTCGCATGGCCGACAAGACATTGATCAGCACAGGGAAAAAGACAATCAGCACTGCCACCAAAATTTTGGGGTAGATGGTGTAGCCCAGCCACATCACGAAAAGGGGGGCAAACGCAACCTTGGGTGCAATTTGCAAGGCCAGCAGATAAGGTGACAGCACGGCTTCTACCCTGGGTGAGACGCCCAGGGCATAGCCCATCAAGGCACCCAACAATGAACCCAGCACGAATCCAATGAAAACCTCGGCCGAGGTGATGCCTGCGTGCCAAAGCAGGCGCTCTGCCGACCCGATGCGCGCAGCTTCGCTCATCACCTGCGAGAGCGGGGGCAAGACGAATTCAGGAACGCCCAACCAACCTGGCAGCCATTGCCAGGCCATGAGAAAAATCACTAAAACCAGCAAACTCCAGAGGCTGGTGATGATGCGTTCCCGGTTCATGGCTTGACCATCAGGGCTTGGTCACGAACTGGTTGGTGTACAGCTCTTTGGTGGGTACTTCTTTGGGCACAATCCCATTGCTGACGTAGAATTTTTGTAAGTCGTTCAGGCGCATTTCATCCATCACGCCGGGTGTTTTTTGAGCGGCGTAGACAAATTTGTTGTACAGCTCGAAGGTCTTTAAAACGCTGGCCTCTTTGCCTGTGTGTGCAGGCACATGCTTGACGTAGACCTGGGTTGCAGCCTGCGGGTTCGTCATGATGTCCTTCATGCCGCGCAAGGTGGCGCGCACCAACTTTTGCAAGAGTTGCGGATTTTTCTGGATGGTTTCATCCGAGGCCAGGATGGCTTGTGCCATGCTCTTGAAGTAGATGTCGGCCGGCAAGATGTCCACTTGCGCGCCTGCATCCATGGCGGACACAGTCCAATCGGGTACGCCCGCCATGGCAACGGACTTTTTGGCTGCGAATTGCTGCCAAACACCTGCAGGTCCCGCAGCCTGTATCGTGACGTCGTTTTTGGTCAACCCGACTTTGCTGAGCATGCCCAGCAGGGCGTAGTAAGTCGTGTCCGTATAAGCCAGCACGGTGACGGTCTTGCCCTTGAGTTCTCGCGGGCTCTCAATGCGCTCGTCTTTGTGACTCACCAACTGCGTGAGCGAACCCGCACCCAGCACGGCGATGGCTTTGACCGGTATGCCTTGCGAACGGGCGATGATGGGCGTATCACCGATGGCACCGCCAATGACGGCATTGCCTGCGCCAATTTGTTTGGCCACATCGACACCGCCGCGTGCCGTGACAAATTTGATCTCGAGCCCTTCTTCTTTGTAATAGCCTTTGGCCTGAGCCACCATCCACGGGCCAAAGGCGGGCAAATTGGCAGGCGCCGGGAGCAAATAAGTCACTTCTTGCAACTGAGCGTTTGCACTCACAGGTGCCAACGCCAACAGTGCTGAGGCCAACAAGCCCAGGCAAGTCAGACGCTTGGTCTGCATGGGGGAAAAGAGGGGCATGGCAAACTCCTGTGGGTGTTGATGGAATGGAAAATCAGTGTGTGAGGCTGTGCGAATCCAATTTGAGTAGCCCCATCAATCGGCTGACATATGGGGCAACGCCAGGGTGGGTTCTTCGATGCATGGGATTTTCCCGGTCAGGCAAATCGACCTTGATTTCCTCAACCAGGGTGCCGGGGCGCTCGCTCATGACCAGGATCCGGTCTGACAAGGCCACTGCCTCGGCCAAATCGTGGGTGATGAAAACCACGGTCTTGCGTTCTTTGTGGACTGTTTGAGCCAAGTCCTGTTGCAGGATCATTTTGGTTTGTGCGTCCAGGGCTGAAAACGGCTCGTCCATCAGCAAGACCAAAGGGTCCACCGCCAGCGTCCTGGCCAAAGCGGCCCGTTGCCGCATGCCGCCCGAGAGTTGGTGGGGGTAATGGTGGCCAAAACCCTGAAGGTGACACTGAACCAGCAAGCGCTCGGCGATGTCTTGCCTTTTGTCGGTTTTGACGCCGCGCAGTTCAAGACCGAAAGCGATATTTTGTGCAATGGTTCGCCATGGCATCAGCAGGTCTTTTTGCAGCATGAAGGCCACGTGTTTATTGGGGCCTGAGACGACTTCACCGTTGACTTTGATCACCCCTGCAGAGGGTTTGGCCAGCCCAGCCCCCATGTTGAGAAGGGTGCTTTTGCCACAGCCCGAGGGCCCGATGATCGAGACCACTTCACCGGGCTGAACCGAAAAGTGGATGTTTCGCGCGGCCAGAACCTCTGCAGAGCGGCCGCGCGCCGCAAAACGCTTCTCAACGCCTTGGAATTCAAGCGCCGGAAAAGAGGTCTCAGGGGGATTCATTTGTTTCTTGGGTAAAACATTGATTCATCTGGGAATCAATGTTACGGGTTTTTAAAGGGCTGTCAACGGGTGAACCCCACCCTTGCACCGGCGCAGGCAGACAAAATGAAGCGGGTTGTCATGCAGGATATCGCCGTCATGCGAGGCGACTCAGACCCTGAGGAAGATTCTCAAAGAGGACTCAATGCCCATTCGAAGCGGGGGCAGATGGATGGTGTGAGTGCATCGAAATCACATGGATGACAGAGCATGTGAATCGGTACAAACTGTCAACAGTGTCTTCGGTATGTACCCGGTGATAAATGGTAGGGCGTGAGGGACTTGAACCCCCGACCAAGGGATTATGAGTCCCCTGCTCTAACCAACTGAGCTAACGCCCCGTCCGAATCGCATTATGGCGCAGGGCAGGGGGCACAACGGCCCCCGCGTGCATTATTTGAGGTCGCCGGCCAGGCTGCTGAGGGTATCGGCCGCGATGTCGCAGTGGAAAGGATAGTTGGTGTGATCGCAACCCAGTTTCACGTTGGCGCCGGCCTTGATGGCGGCGACCATGGCGGGGTTGAACTCGAAGCGCACGAAGTGAACGGAGGAGGTCTTCTCGTCGTTTTCACGGTCCAGGTCTTCGTCGGCGATGGCGTACACGCGATCGTGACCTTCGACTTCGACAAACACCCGGTCTTCGACGCCGATCAGGCGAGCCAGTTCGCGGCGACGCTCGTTGACATCGGGGTATTCGATGAGCATGGTGGCCTTCCAGTTGCTGCCTGTGGGCACCAAGGGGGCGTAGGCGTCGATCTCGGACTGGATGCCTTCTTCTTCGAAGATTTTTTCAATGCGCAGCATTTCCTGAATCTGGTAGCGGATGGTCATCTCGCTCTCGAATTGCAGGGTCATGTGCTCGCCCAGGGCGACGCTGCGCATTTTGCGATGCGCAATGACTTCCGCTTTGTGCTCTTTGCGGTACTTGTGATAAGCCTCCAGGGTCATGAGGCTGTCGGGGGTGATGTGTCCGGTGATTTGCATGGTGTTGACTCCTGTGCTCACTTCAGGCCGTAGGCTTTGCGCACCAGCGTGAGCGGGTGGTTGAGTTCGGGCACCGGCAAGCCTTGGGCTTCGAAGCCTTGTGCCAAATGGTGACCGCCCAGCGGGCAGTCGGAGGAAATGTGGTCGGGCTTGGAGCCGTCTTTCATGGTGGCCATGGCCTTGACGACCGGCTTGCCGATTTTCATGGCTTGATCGTGGAAGCCCTTTTTCACCCCGAAGGTGCCGGCATGACCGGAACAGCGCTCAATCGTGTTGATCGTTGTATCGGGGATCATTTTCAGCATTTCCTCGGTCTTGCGGCCGATGTTTTGCACCCGGCCGTGACACGGGATCTGGTAGCTGACGTTGCCCAGAGACTGCGGGAACTCGGTTTTGAGCAAACCGTCGCGCTTGCGTGCCATGAGGTATTCAAACGGATCCCACATGGCTTCTTTCACGGCTTGCACGTCGGCCTCGTCGGGGTACATCAGCGGCAGTTCCTGTTTGAACATCAGGGTGCAGCTGGGCACCGCGCTGAGGATGGCGTAGCCCTCTTTGGCATAGCGGGCCAGCACCGGAATGTTGGCTTGCTTGTTCTCGTCGACCGATTGCAAATCGCCCAATTCCAGTTTGGGCATGCCACAACATTTTTCCTTGCTGACGAGTTCGTAGGGGATGTTGTTGTGATCCAGGATCTTGAGCAGATCCAGGCCGATGCCGGGCTCGTTGTAGTTGACGTAGCAAGTCGAGTAGATGACGACCTTGCCGGGTGTGCGCTCGCCTTTGACCACTTCGGTGGCCTTCGCTTTGGGTGCGGCGGAACGGAATTTTTTGGTGGCCAAAGAGGGCAGCCAGGCGCGCTGATCCACGCCCAGGGTGGACTCCAAAACGCTGCGCGCGGTCTGGGTCTTGTTGATGGCATTGACCGCCTGCGCCACGATGGGGATGCCGGCGAAAGAACCATGGGTGTCGGTGGAGGCCAGGAATTTCTCGCCCGCAGACACTTCTCCCTTTTGGAACTTGATGGCCTTGGCGCGCAACATGGTGTGCGGGAAGTCCAGGTTCCATTCGTGCGGCGGCACGTAAGGGCATTTGGTCAGATAGCACAGATCGCACAAATAGCACTGGTCGACCACTTTCCAGTAGTCTTTTTTGTCGACGCCATCGAGCTCGCCGGTCGGGCCTTCATCCACCAGATCAAACAGGGTGGGGAAGGAGCCGCACAGGCTGACGCAGCGGCGGCAACCGTGGCAAATGTCGAAGATGCGCTCCATCTCCTTGAAGGTGGCTTCTTCGTTGTAGAACTCGGGGTTTTTCCAGTCGATCGGATGCCTGGTGGGGGCTTCCAGGCTGCCTTCTCGTGCCATGGTGTGTCCTTTTGTAAAAAATATTCAATGGGTCCAGGGACGCCACAAAGCTGCGCAAACGCCAAGAGAAGGGCGCTGGGCTTCGCAGCCCAACGCCCAACTCTTGAAGCTCGAGGCGATCAGTCGGCGAGCTCGGCCAGGGCCTTGGCGTAACGGTTGGCGTGTGAACGCTCAGCCTTGGCCAGGGTCTCGAACCAGTCGGCGATTTCGTCGAAGCCTTCGTCGCGGGCGGTCTTGGCCATGCCGGGGTACATGTCGGTGTACTCGTGGGTTTCGCCGGCAACGGCGGCAGCCAGGTTGTCACGGGTCGAACCGATGGGCATGCCGGTGGCGGGGTCGCCACACTGCTCAAGCCACTCGAGGTGACCGTGAGCGTGTCCGGTTTCGCCTTCAGCGGTCGAGCGGAACAGGGCTGCCACGTCGTTCTGGCCTTCCACGTCGGCCTTGTTTGCGAAGTACAGGTAACGGCGGTTGGCCTGAGACTCGCCTGCGAAGGCGGCCTTCAGGTTTTCTTCCGTTTTGGAGCCTTTGAGTGCTGCCATGGAATATCTCCTTAGGGGTTGCTGAAAAGCTTTGACGATCATTTGTCAAAGACAAACCGAAGGTTAATGCTTGTTTGTCCGGGCGTCCAATTGCGAAGATTTATCCCCACCATAGTTAAAGTCTATTTGTTTGAAGGTTATGTTAGTCAAACACGCCTCAATCCATGACATTGGCCAGCTCAGGCATGCATGTGCAGTCCTCGGGGTCGGGCCGTCGCAAGGGGCCAACGGGTTCAGTTCATGGGATATAGTGATTTCTGTTGGTTGATCACCAAGGACAGAGATGAATCTTTCCGCCGAAGCCCGTTTTGCCGAAGTGGCGTACACCAATGGTTATGAATTCACAGAGGGCACGGGTTACCGTTTGCCCGAATACCCATTTGTCGCGCCTCCCGAGTTGTCGGACAAGCGCGTCGGTCGACACAGGGTGGTGATTGTCGGAGGGGGCATCACCGGCCTGACCCTGGCTTGCGGTTTGGCCAAATTGGGTGTGCCGGCGGTGCTGCTGGACGAAGACAACACGGTGGGGGTCAAGGGGGCGTCGTCGCGCGGCATTTGCTACACGCAGAAGTCGCTGGAAATTTTTCAGCGCTATGGCGTGTTTGACCGGATCGCGGCCAAGGGCATCGAGTGGAGCGTGGGGCGCACCTTTGCCGGTCACGACGAGGTGTTCAGCTTTGACCTGAAAGCGCAAAGCGCCTTCAACCTGAGCCGACAGCCGGCCTTCATCAACATCCAGCAGTTCTACATCGAGGGTTATCTGGTCGAGCGCATCGTCGAACTCGGGCGCGAGCGCCCCGGCGTCGATTTGCGCTGGTCGTCGCGGGTGATCGCCTTTGAGCAAAACGCCCAAACGGCTTTGCTGACGGTGCAGACCCCGCAGGGCAGTTACCAGATCGAGGCCGAGCACGTGATCGATGCCACCGGCTCGCACACCCCGTTTCATGCCTGGGTGGGCGCGCAACTCGATGGCAAGCGGGGCGACGACCGCTGGTGCATCGCCGATGTGAAATTCAAGACCACGCCGCCGACCGAGCGCCACACCTGGATCGAAGCGCCCTTCAATGAAAACCGTGCCGTTTGGCAACACCTGATGGGCGACGAAGTCTGGCGCATCGACTACCAGATGGCCCCCAACGCCGATCCTGCCTATGTCAGCCGCGAAGACGTGGTGCGCGAGCGCTTGCAGCGCCAGTTTGGCGATGATGTCGATTGCGACATCGTCTGGGTTGGGCCTTATGCCTACCGCAGCCATTGCGTGCGGCAGATGCGCATGGGGCGGGTGTTTTTCATGGGGGACACGGCCAAGGTGGTCAGCCCGTTTGGCGCGCGTGGCGGCAACACCGGCATAGCCGACGCCGATAACCTGGCCTGGAAACTGGCGGCGGCCTTGCGCGGTCTGGCCCCGGAGTCGCTGCTGAACACATACCACGATGAGCGGCTCGAAGCGGCGCAACGCAATGTGCTGGTGACCAACCGCACCGTTCGGTTTTTGCGGCCTGCTGAACCGGCGGCCCAGTTGTTTCGCCAGGCCACGCTGGCGCTGGCCAAAAAGCATCGTTTTGCCCGCAACATGGTCAACACGGGGCGCATGGCCGAAGCCAACACTTACACCCGCAGCCCGGCGTGTTCAGGTGGCGGGGTGTCGGTGCAAAACGTGGCCTTTCGCTGGGCCAATGGCTGCTTCGGCCAATTCAATGACTTGATCGACTGGGCCGATGGCGCGTTGTTGTTGGCTGTGTTTGGGTCGCTCAATGCCGCTGAGACCGCACGTTTGCGGTTGTTGACTCAGCACACCCCTTTGTTGCGTGTGTTGCAAGTCTTGGAGCCGGGGCAAAAGCCGCAGGCCGTGGAACACATCGAAGACCCCCAAGGTCAGGTGCGCCAGGCTTGCCGTGCCGTCAACCGGCGTTGGGCGCTGGTGCGGCCTGATGCGTATCTGGCGGCGACGGGTCATGCGGTCGATGGCGAGTTGATTCGGGCGCTGTCGCGTGCCTTGACCTTGGCTTGATGCCTGTGCGGCTTTGTGACGCATGCACAGCTTTGCTGTTTTTTCTTGACGGCGTGTTTTCTTTTGGATTCAAATATTTTTTATTCAATCCCAAAGGCATCAAATGACCGCCATGATCCCTGACACCCAACCCATGACACGAGCCGATGGCATGGCCCTGGAAAACCGTTTGCGCGGCGAGATGCTTGAAATCAAGACCGCCTTGCGCCTGGAAATGGGCGACATGAAGTCGGAGTTGCGATCCGAAATGGGCGACATGAAGTCGGAGTTGCGATCCGAAATGGGCGAAATGAAGTCGGAGTTGCGCTCCGAAATGGGCGAAATGAAGTCGGAGTTGCGCCAAGAAATGGCCCAACTCGAAAGTCGCTTGACGCGCTACATCCATGACCAGGGCTGGAAGATGATGGGCTTTCAGGTCGCCACGACCGGCCTCATGCTCAGCGCCTTCAAGTTCCTGCACTGATCCGTCAGGGCTTGGGGCATCGCTAAAATCGTTGCTTTGCGCCTTCACCCGAGCCCTTTTCATGAGCAACACCCCAGACCAACCCGCGCTGCATAGCCTGTCCAAATCGTTTGAGCCCGCTGCCCTCGAGGCCCATTGGGGCCCCGAATGGGAGCGACGTGGCTATGGCGTGGCCGGTCACCGTGGCACGGGCCAACCTCAGGCGGGTCAACCGGGCTTTGCCATCCAGTTGCCGCCGCCCAACGTGACGGGTACGTTGCACATGGGGCATGCCTTCAACCAAACCATCATGGACAGCCTGACGCGGTATCACCGCATGAGCGGCCACAACACGGTCTGGATCCCGGGCACCGATCATGCGGGCATCGCCACCCAGATCGTGGTCGAGCGCCAATTGCAAGAGCAGGGCATCAGCCGCCACGACATGGGCCCGACACCCCCCGAAGCGCGCAAAAATTTCATTGCCAAGGTTTGGGAGTGGAAGGAAAAAAGCGGCAACACCATCACGCAACAGATGCGCCGCATGGGCGACAGCGTCGACTGGACGCGCGAATATTTCACCATGGACGACAAGTTGTCGAAGGTGGTGACCGAGACCTTTGTGCGCTTGTACGAGCAGGGTTTGATCTACCGGGGCAAGCGATTGGTCAACTGGGACCCGGTGCTGATGAGCGCCGTGTCTGACCTGGAAGTGGAAAGCGAAGAAGAAGACGGCTCGCTGTGGCACATCCGCTACCCCATCGAGGGCAGCAACGAATCGCTGGTGGTGGCCACCACCCGGCCCGAGACCATGCTGGGTGACACCGCCGTCATGGTGCACCCCGAAGACGAGCGCTACAGGCACCTGATCGGCCAGCAGGTGCGTTTGCCCCTGACCGGGCGTTTGGTGCCGGTCATTGCCGATGAATACGTGGACAAAACCTTCGGCACCGGCGTGGTCAAGGTCACACCTGCCCACGACGTCAACGACTACGCGGTGGGGCAACGCCATGCTTTGCCCATGATCTGCATCCTCAACCTCGACGCCACGATCAACACCGAAGCGCCTGAAACGTACCGGGGGCTCGATCGTTTTGCGGCCCGCAAGCGAATCGTCTCCGACCTGGATGCGCAAGGCCTGTTGGTGGAAGTCAAAAAGCACAAACTCATGGTGCCGCGTTGTGCCCGCACCGGTCAGGTGGTCGAGCCCATGCTGACCGACCAGTGGTTTGTCGCCATGAACAAAGTCAGCGAGCAAGACCCGACCGGCAAGAGCATCGCCCAAAAAGCCATCGATGCGGTGCAAAGCGGGCAGGTGCGGTTTGTGCCCGAGAACTGGGTCAACACCTACAACCAATGGATGAACCACATCCAGGACTGGTGCATTTCGCGCCAGCTGTGGTGGGGGCACCAGATCCCGGCCTGGTATGACGAAGACGGGCGGGTGCATGTGGCGCGCTCCGAGGCCGAGGCCCAAGCCCAGGCTCCGGGCAAGACCCTGCGCCGCGACCCCGATGTGCTCGACACCTGGTACTCATCGGCGCTGGTGCCTTTTTCCACCTTGGGTTGGCCGGAGCAAGGCACGACCGACACCAGCGATTACAACTTGTACCTGCCCAGCACGGTGCTGGTGACCGGTTACGACATCATCTTTTTCTGGGTCGCCCGCATGATCATGATGACCACCCACTTCACGGGTCGGGTGCCGTTCAAAGACGTGTACATCCACGGTCTGGTGCGTGACGCCCAGGGCAAAAAGATGAGCAAGTCCGAAGGCAATGTGCTCGATCCGGTGGACCTGATCGATGGCATCGCGCTCGAACCTTTGCTCGAAAAACGCAGCCAGGGTTTGCGCAAGCCCGAGACCGCCCCTCTAGTGCGCAAGAACACCCAAAAAGAATTCCCGGAAGGCATCCCGGCTTATGGCGCCGATGCCTTGCGCTTTACTTTTGCCTCGTTGGCCACATTGGGCCGCAGCATCAACTTCGACAGCAAGCGTTGCGAGGGGTATCGCAATTTCTGCAACAAGCTCTGGAACGCGACCCGATTTGTGCTGATGAACTGCGAAGGACACGACTGCGGCTTGAAAGAGCACACCAAGGCCGAGTGCGCCGTGGGCGGCCCTTTCCATGGCTATATGTCGTTCAGTCAGGCCGACCGCTGGATCGTGTCGGCTTTGCAGCGTGTCGAGGCCGAGGTGGCCCAAGGTTTTGCCGACTACCGGCTCGACCTGGTGGCTCAAACCATTTACGACTTCGTTTGGAACGAGTTCTGCGATTGGTATCTGGAAATTGCCAAGGTCCAAATTCAGACCGGCACCGAAGCGCAACAGCGCGCCACGCGCCGCACCCTGATCCGTACCCTGGAAACCCTTTTGCGTCTGGCGCACCCCATCATCCCTTTCATCACCGAGGAACTGTGGCAAAAGGTCGCGCCGGTGGCCGGTCGTGCAGGGCCATCGGTGAGCATCACCGCCTATCCGCTCAGCCAGCCCGAGCGCATCGACCCCGAGGCCGATGCCGACATCACCCGCCTCAAGCAACTGGTGGATACCTGTCGCAACCTGCGCGGCGAGATGGGTTTGTCGCCTTCACAGCGCGTGCCCCTGTTGGCCTTGGCCAATACCGAGGCTGACGCGCGATGGTTGCAAAGCCATGCCGCCAACTTGCAAGCATTGACCAAGCTCAGCGAAGTCAAGGTCTACACCCAGGAGGCCGAGTGGAGCTCGGCAGCCCAAAATGCCGCTGTGGCGGTGGCCGATGGTTTGCGCCTGTGCCTGTTCGTTGAAATCGATCTGGATGCCGAACGCGCCCGTCTGTCCAAAGAGGCTGCCCGATTACAAGGCGAAATCGCCAAAGCCCATGGCAAACTGTCCAACGAGGCCTTTGTCGCCAAAGCCCCGCCCGCCGTGATTGACCAGGAAAAGAAACGCCTGGCCGATTTCAGCGACACCTTGACCAAGGTTCAGGCGCAGTTGTCGCGCTTGGGTTGACCCTCGACGATAACCACAACCACATCTGCACCCTATGTCCACGATTCAGCACGCTGTCTTCCCTGTTGCCGGTTTGGGAACGCGCTTTTTACCGGCGACCAAAGCCAGCCCCAAAGAAATGTTGCCGGTGGTGGACAAGCCGCTGATTCAGTACGCCGTTGAAGAGGCTTATCAGGCCGGCATTCGGCACATGATTTTTGTCACGGGCCGCAACAAGCGCGCGATCGAAGACCATTTTGATACCGCTTATGAGCTGGAGAACGAGCTGGAGCAAGCCGGAAAGACGGCCTTGCTGGACTTGGTGCGCAGCGTGCAACCCGACGACATGATGTGCAGTTATGTGCGTCAGCCGCGTGCCTTGGGCTTGGGCCATGCCGTGCTGTGTGCCGAGCACCTGGTGGGCGACCACCCCTTTGCGGTGTTGCTGGCCGATGACCTGATGGTGGGGGTGCCCGGTGGCCCCGGCATCATGCAGCAAATGGTCGAAGTCCATGCCCAGACGGGCGCCTCGGTGTTGGCCGTCCAAGAGGTTCCGCTGGAACATGTGCAGCGCTATGGCGTGATTGCCGGTCAGGCCGACGCGGCCGGGCGTGTGCGTGTCGAACGCATGGTCGAAAAACCCAAGCCCGAACTGGCGCCTTCGCGGTTGGCTGTGGCGGGCCGCTACATCCTGAGTCCCACCGTGTTTGAGCGCATCCGTCAGGGTGGACGGGGTGTCGGGGGCGAAATCCAGCTGACCGATGGCATTGCAGGTTTGCTGCGCGACGAAACGGTGCTGGGTTACTGCTATCAGGGCAAGCGTTACGACTGTGGCAGCAAGATGGGTTTTTTGGAGGCGACGGTCGAATTGGCCCTGCAGCACCCCGAGGTGGGCGTCGGCTTTGGCCAGTGGCTCAAGGGTTCAGGCCACGGACGCTGAACCCGATGCGCCGGGTCGGGTAGACGGCCTCAGGCGAAGCCGTTTTGCCGCCACGCCTCATAGACTGTGACAGCCACCGAATTCGACAGGTTCAGACTGCGCTGATTCGGTCGCATGGGCAGGCGCAAGCGTTGCGACTCGGGGAACCAGGTTCGGATCTCGGCGGGCAAACCGGCGGTTTCACTGCCGAAAAACAGCCAGTCCCCAGCCTGAAAGCGGGTCTCGTGCACATGACCTGTGCCTTTGGTGGTGAGTGCGAAGCAGCGGCTTGCGTCGGGCTGTGCTTGCCGTAAAAAAGTGTCCCAATCGGCATGACGTCGGACTTCGGCATATTCGTGATAGTCCAGGCCGGCGCGTCGCATCAAACGGTCCTCCATGGAAAAACCCAGGGGCTCGACGAGGTGCAACTGGCAGCCGGTGTTGGCGGCCAAACGGATCACATTGCCGGTGTTCGGCGGTATTTCGGGGTGGACCAAAACGATTTGAAACATGCGCAGAGTGTAGCCCTCGTCCTTTGGCCCGTTTCGCCTTGGGCAGGTCAGTGGCGCCCAAACGCTGAGACTTGGGAGCCCAAGGGCAGCGCAGGAGGTGCGGGTGAGCCTGGCGTGCGTGCGAAGACTGCCACGTCCACCCGTGCCGCACCCGCTTGCAACAGAAAGCGGGTGGCCACATCGAGTGTGGCTCCTGTGGTCATGACGTCATCGATCAGCAAGACCCGGGCCCCGCGCAGGACCCGGGCTTGAGTGGAGGCGCTCCAGCCCAGGGTGCCTTGGAGCTGCTGGAGCCGTTGCGCCCGATGGGCCATGGCTTGTGCCGGGGTGTGACGATGTTTGCGCAGCCAGTCGATGCGCAGCCTGGGATCTGTGCCGCACCAATGTCGGGCCAGCAGGGCAGCCTGGTTGTAGCCGCGTTCGCGCAAGCGCTGGTCCGATACCGGCACGGGAAGGATGAGGTTGGCCTGTGCGCGCAAGTGTCTGGCATGGTCGCACTCGTCGAGCAATCGGGCCAGGTCGCGCGCTTGCGTCCAGTCGCCGCCGAATTTCAGGCGTTTGATCCATTCGTCACAAGGCGGCCCGTAATCCATGCGGGCCGCTGCTTCGGTCCAGTGGTGCGGATGCCGACAGTCGTTTTGACCCGCATGGTTGGGATGGATAGGCTCGGCGCAATATGGACAACGCATGGCCAATTGGCCCCAGCGTCGCCGACACCCGGTACAAAGCACAGGGTTGGGCCAGCGCAGGCAAACCTTGCAGGTGGTCCAGTTGAGCCAGGACATCACGGTGCGATCAGGGACATGGGAGGCGCAATATACTGCCTTGCCCATGAATGAGACCACTCCAGAACCCTTGTTGGGTGATATTCACGCTGCACCGCCCACCCACGATCCCGTGGCGTGTCGGCGTTGGTGGTTGAACCCCTGCGGCCAAATGTCACCCGCATGGTTGCACGACGAAGTGGCGCGGCGCATGCAAGAGCGCCTGGCCTGGATCAAGTTGCAACCTCGTGATTGGTTGCATGTCAACCCTTCGCTGGGGGGGTGGGCGGTGCACGAAGCGATCGTTCAGCGCTATCCCAAGGCCAGGGCGCATTTGTGCGAGCCCTCAGCCTCCCGACTGGAACTCGCACGAACCGGCATGCAGGGGTCGGTCTGGCATCGTTTGAATCCTTGGCGCCAGAAACCCCATTGGCATGCAGCCGGGCGATGGCCCGAGGCGGTCGACATGGTCTGGGCCAATATGCAACTGCATTTGCATCACCAACCCCCGGAGTTGTTGCGCTGGTGGCATCAGATGTTGCGTGTCGATGGCTTTGTGATGTTTTCTTGTTTGGGGCCTGACAGCTTGAATGAGTTGCGACAACTGTACGACCACATGGGTTGGCCTGCGGCGGGGGCCGAATGGACCGACATGCACGATTGGGGCGATATGTTGGTGCAGGCGGGTTTTGCCGAGCCTGTGATGGACATGGAGCGCATCACACTGAGTTATCGCCATGCCGAGGCCATGTTGACCGACTTGCGCGCGCTGGGCCGCAATGTGCATCCTCGGCGTTTCCCGGTTTGTCGGGGCAAGGGCTGGCGGGCCAGCCTGGAGCAGGCCATCCAAAACCATTGGCCCAGAAGGTCCCAAGATGGTCAACTTTTATTGACATTCGAAATTGTCTACGGTCACGCCATGCGCGCCCCGGATCGGCACCGGGTTGATACCACCACCCGTATTCCGCTGGGTGAAATGAAAAAGATGTTGCGCCCAGGCTAAATTGCAAAAAATGTCTCCGACAACCCTTCATCCCAGTGGGATTCATTGGTTAGAATGTCGAGTGATCCACTTTTTATCCCAAAAGTCGGAGTCTGATGTTGCGCCAGATCAGAAGTAACCCTAGGTGGCTTCCTTCAGGCGCTCTTTTTTGAGGCCAATTCAAGTGAAGATGATTCAAAACATATCGGCATGGCTGTCCCATGGTCTGCTGGCTGTGTCAGCCTGGTGGGCCACCTCCGCGTGGGCGGTCAACGATTTGCCCGGTGGGCCTGCGGTTCGCCAACTCAACCTGCAACCCGCAGTCACCAAAATCGCCGAAGAGCAGGGCTGGTTGCATTGGTTCATGCTGATCATTTGCACGGTCATCTTTGTGGCGGTCTTCGGTGTGATGTTCTATTCCATCTTCAAGCACCGCAAGTCACTCGGTCACAAGCCGGCAGATTTCCACGAGTCGGTCAAGGTGGAAATCGCCTGGACCGTCGTGCCTTTCATCATCGTCATTCTGATGGCGTTGCCCGCGACCAAGGCCGTTGTTGCCGCCAAAGACACCTCCAACGCTGACCTGACCATCAAGGCCACCGGTTATCAGTGGAAGTGGGGCTACGACTACCTCAAGGGTGAGGGCGAGGGCATCGGTTTCATCTCTACCCTCGACAACGAGCACCGCGAAATTTCCAACAGCGGCGCCAAAGGTCAGCAGATTGACAACTACCTGCTCAAAGTCGACAACCCTCTGGTGGTGCCGGTGGATAAAAAGATCCGCATCATCACCACCGCCAACGATGTGATTCACGCGTTTGCAGTGCCGGCTTTCGGGGTCAAGCAAGACGCCATTCCCGGCTTTGTGCGTGACACCTGGTTCCGCGCCGAAAAAATCGGTGACTTTTATGGCCAGTGCCAGGAGTTGTGTGGCAAAGAGCACGCCTACATGCCCATTCACGTCAAAGTGGTGAGCGCCGAAGACTACTCCAAGTGGGTGGCCGAGCAGCAAAAGGCCATGGCCGCCAAGATGGATGATCCCAACAAGGTCTGGACCCTCGAAGAGATCGCCAAACGCGGCGAAAAGGTCTATGCTGCCAACTGTGCCGCATGTCACCAAGCCAACGGCAAGGGTGCTGGCTCGATCAAAGGCCTGGATGGCTCGGCTTTGGTGCTCGATAGCGACAAGGCCAAACAAATCAAGGTGTTGCTCAATGGCCAGGGCGCCGGCATGCCGGCCTGGAAGCAGTTGTCAGACACCGACATCGCCGCCGTGATCACCTACACCAAGAACAACTGGTCGAACAAGACCGGTCAATTGGTTCAGCCTGCCGAGATCAAGGCCTCCCGTTAATTCCGAGACACTAAAGGACTTTCACCATGAGCGCAGTTCTCGACCCCCATGGCCACGTCGCTGGCGATCACGGACATGACGATCACCACGGTGCTCCTCACGGTTGGCGCCGTTGGGTGTTTGCCACCAACCACAAAGACATCGGTACGCTTTACTTGCTGTTCGCCTTTGCCATGCTGATGGTGGGCGGCGTGCTGGCATTGCTGATCCGTGCCGAGTTGTTCCAGCCCGGTTTGCAGGTGGTCAATCCCGAGTTGTTCAACCAGCTCACCACCATGCACGGTCTGATCATGGTTTTCGGTGCCATCATGCCCGCTTTCGTGGGCTTCGCCAACTGGATGATCCCGCTGCAAATCGGGGCTTCCGACATGGCGTTCGCCCGCATGAACAACTTCAGCTTCTGGCTGATGATTCCCGCTGCTGTCATGCTGGCCGGTTCCTTCTTCATGCCCGGTGGTGCACCCGCCGCCGGCTGGACTTTGTACGCGCCCCTGACCCTGCAAATGGGCCCATCGATGGATGCAGGCATTTTTGCCATGCACATCCTGGGTGCCTCGTCCATCATGGGCTCGATCAACATCATCGTGACCATCCTTAACATGCGCGCGCCCGGCATGACGCTGATGAAGATGCCCATGTTCGTCTGGACCTGGCTCATCACCGCTTATTTGCTGATCGCCGTCATGCCCGTGCTGGCCGGCGCCATCACCATGACCCTGACCGATCGTCACTTCGGCACCACCTTCTTCAACCCCGCTGGCGGCGGTGATCCGGTCATGTACCAGCACATTTTCTGGTTCTTCGGCCACCCCGAGGTTTACATCATGATTTTGCCGGCCTTCGGCATCATCAGCCACATCGTGCCGGCTTTCTCCCGCAAACGCCTGTTTGGCTATGCTTCGATGGTTTACGCCACTGCGTCGATTGCGATCTTGTCCTTCATCGTCTGGGCTCACCACATGTATGCCACAGGCATGCCGGTGACCGGCCAGTTGTTCTTCATGTACGCGACCATGCTGATTTCGGTGCCGACCGGCGTCAAGGTTTTCAACTGGATCGCCACCATGTGGAAGGGTTCGATGACCTTCGAGACCCCGATGCTGTTTTCGGTGGGTTTCATTTTCGTGTTCACCATGGGCGGCTTCACGGGTTTGATCCTGTCGATGGCTCCCATTGACACCCAGTTGCAAGACACCTATTACGTGGTGGCGCATTTCCACTATGTGTTGGTGGCTGGCTCACTGTTTGCGATGTTTGCCGGCTTTTACTACTGGATCCCGAAGTGGTCCGGCGTGATGTACAACGAGACCCGCGGCAAGATCCATTTCTGGGTCACCCTGATCTCTTTCAACGTCACTTTCTTCCCCATGCACTTCCTCGGTTTGGCGGGCATGCCACGTCGCTATGCCGACTACCCCATGCAGTTGGCTGACTTCAACGCCATTGCATCGGTCGGTGCTTTCGTCTTCGGCTTCACCCAGTTGTTCTTCTTCCTCTTCATCGTGCTGCCCGCCATGCGCGGCCAGGGTGAAAAGGCCCCGCAAAAGCCCTGGGAAGCCGCTGAAGGCCTCGAGTGGGAAGTGCCGTCACCGGCGCCCTTCCACACTTTTGAGAATCCGCCCAAACTCAATGCCGCCGCCACCCGCGTGGTCGGCTAAGGTCTGAATCAGCATGGCCACGCCCGAGCAAAAAAAGAGCAACCTGAGGCTGGGACTCATCCTGGCTTCGGTGGCGCTGGTTTTTTTCCTGGGTTTTTTGGCCAAAATGATTCTTCTGGGTCACTGATCATGTCATTGCGCGCCAACACCCACATGCTCAAAAAGCTGCTTGTTGTGGCGGTGGGCATGTTCGCGTTCGGCTACGCTTTGGTGCCTTTGTATCGCGCCATTTGTGAGATCACGGGCATCAATATTTTGGCTTTGGGTGAACGTGAAATGCCGGGCACCGGTTCTGGCCGCGCCCAGGCGCCGCGCAACACCCAAGTCGATGTTTCGCGCACCATCACGGTCGAGTTTGATGCCAATTCCCGGGGACCCTGGGAGTTCAAGCCGGCACAGCGTTCGATCCAGGTGCACCCGGGTGAAGTGGTCACCGTGATGTACGAGTTCCAGAACGTGCAAAACCGCACCATGGCCGCTCAAGCCATCCCCAGTTACGCCCCGCGCCAGGCGGCGCAGCACTTCAACAAGTTCGAGTGCTTCTGTTTCAATCAGTACACCCTGGCGCCCGGCGAGAAGAAAGAGTGGCCGGTGGTGTTTGTGGTCGACCCCAAGTTGTCCAAAGACGTGACCACCATCACCCTGTCCTACACCTTCTTTGAGGTAGGTGGCAAAACCCCGGCGGCTCCCACAGCGCAGTCGGCTCTGAAAATCGGCGAGGGCGCATGAGCGATCAAGTGCCCTCGACCCCAGTCAAAAAAGGCTCTCTGTGGCGCACCATCGTCGCAGTGGCCTGGTCTTTCCTGGGCATCCGCAAAAGCAGCGAATTCCAGGAAGACATCGCCCACATCACCCCCTTGCACATCCTGGGCGTGGGTTTGGTGGCGGGTCTTTTGTTTGTGATCGGATTGATGCTCGTCGTCAATTGGGTCGTTGGAAATTCTTGAAGGAGAGCAAATGAGTAACCACGGCGGCGCAACGCCCTACTACTATGTCCCGCACGAGTCGCGGCACCCCGCAATGGCTGCGTTGGGTCTGTTTTTCGTGATCCTCGGTGCGGGTCAGTGGATCAATGGCGCCGATTGGGGCAAGTATTCGCTCTTCTTCGGTTTGGCTTTCTGGCTGTGGGTCTTGTATCAGTGGTTTGGTGATGCCATTCGCGAAAGCGAAAGCGGCATGTATGGCCACAAGATTGACTTGTCTTACCGCTGGAGCATGAGCTGGTTCATCTTCTCCGAGGTCATGTTCTTCGGTGCTTTCTTCTCGGCTTTGTGGTGGGCGCGTGCACACTCGGTTCCCGAGTTGGGCAACCTGAATAACGCTTTGTTGTGGCCCGATTTCAAGGCCATTTGGCCCAGCGTGGCCGCTGGCGCCACGGGATCGCCTGCCGGCATCGTGGAGCCGTTCCAGACCATGACACCGTTCTGGTTGCCGACCATCAACACCGCTTTGCTGTTGACCTCGGGCGTCACCCTGACCGTGGCCCACCATGCGCTGCGCGAAAACGATCGCAGCAAGACCATCACCTTCATGTGGTTGACCGTGCTGCTGGGTGTTGTCTTCTTGTTCGTGCAGGGCTATGAGTACTATCACGCTTATGTCGACCTCAACCTGAAGCTCACCTCTGGCGTTTACGGTTCAACCTTCTTCATGCTGACGGGCTTTCATGGTTTCCACGTGTTCCTGGGCATGTTGATGTTGTTGGTCATCACCCTGCGCCTCCAAAAAGGGCACTTCAGTGCCGATCGTCACTTCGGTTTCGAAGGCGCAGCCTGGTACTGGCACTTCGTGGACGTGGTGTGGTTGGGTTTGTACATCCTGGTTTATTGGATGTAAGGCAGTCCGTCTGCCCCGAAAAGGCCAACCTTCGGGTTGGCTTTTTTATGACTGAACCGGGATGCCGGTGGGTTGGATGTAGCCCAATTTCCAAGCCAATAAAATGCACAAAAAGAGCAAAATGGAGAAGCCAACCCGGAACGCGAGTGCTTTGGCCATGCGGCTGGTTTTCGCTTCGCCATTGCGTCCATCGCGCATCATGTAGATGAGCGCCGAGGCCAAACTGCCCAAAATGGCGACAAAAGCGAGGGCGACGAGGATTTTCATGAGGCTGTCTACAGTCTAAATGTCTGAAGGATTTTATGCGCAGTGGCAAGGGGAGTGGGCGATGGTGGCTGATGCTGGTGCTGGCACTGATTGGCATTTTCACCCTGGCTTCAATGGGCCGTTGGCAGTTGTCTCGCGCCGACCAGAAACTGGCGTTGCAGGCTGCGATTGATGTGCAAATGCAAGCACCTGTGTTGTCCGAAAAAGACTTGGTGGCGGAGCCGGCTTTGTGGGGGGAGTTGCATCGGCGTGTCAGCATCGAAGGTTTCTGGATGCACCGCCATACCTTGTTTTTGGATCAGCGCACGCATCAGGGACGTGCCGGTTTTTGGGTGCTGACCCCTTTGCTGCTCGACGACAAGAGCGCAGTGCTGGTTCAGCGGGGTTGGGTGCCCCGCGATGTGCGCGATCTTCAGGCTGTTCCGTCAGTGCCTGAGCCGACCCAACTGGTGCGGGTACAAGGTCGGTTGGCTCCAGCCCCTACGCCTTGGCTGAAGTTGCAGCCTTCTGAACCGACGGCTGCGTCAGGGTCTTCCCGAATTCGGCAAAATATCGACATCGCTGAGTTGCGCCGGCAATGGGGGGTGTCGGTGGTGGCGGTGATGTTGCAGACCGACCCATCCGATGCCGACTTGATTCGCGACTGGCCCATGCCGGCGGGCACGGCCAGCAAAAACCAAGGCTATGCTTTTCAATGGTTTGCCATGAGCCTGGCCTTGGCGTTGTTTTCTTTGTGGACCCTTTTCATACGCCCTTTGCGCCATGGCCGATCTTAAGAACCCAGCCTCTCCACCTGATGAGCCTCTGGGCTTGACCGTGCACAGCTTGCCCGAGCCGGGTGAAGTGGCGCAAGCCGATCAACGGCGGACCCGCACGGGCCGATGGAGCATGCTGGCGGTGCTTCTGGTGTGCGCCGCGCCGGTCATTGCTTCATACTTCACCTACTATGTGATCCGGCCACAAAACATCAAGAGTCATGGCGAATTGATCCAGCCGAGTCGGTCTTTGCCTCAGATCCAGGTCCAGGATCTGAACCGCCAGGTTCAGGCGCTGCCCGGTCTGAAGAGTCAGTGGTTATTGATCAGTGTGGGATCAGGGTCATGCGATGAGGCCTGTCAGGAGCGCTTGTACTTGCAAAGACAAATCCTGACCGGTTTGGGACGCGAGCGGGATCGTCTCGATTGGGTCTGGTTGATCAGTGACGATGCCGAGGTGCCCGAGAGCATCCGCCCCGGTTTGTCTGAGGCCGTCGTGTTGCGCGTGCCGCAGGCAGACCTGGAAGCTTGGTTGCAGCCGGCCGCAGGCCGAGGGCTGAGCGATCACTTTTATTTGGTGGACCCCATGGGCGAGTGGATGATGCGGTTTCCGGCCCCGATCGAGCGCCAGCACGCGCCCCGCATCAAGCGCGATCTTGAACGATTGTTGCGAGCCTCTGCAGGTTGGGACAAAGCAGGGCGCTGACACCATGGACACCCCGCTGTATCACTTTGGACCCACCGCCCAGCTTTTGCTGGTGGGCGGGTTGGTTGCGGCTTTGCCGCTGGCTTGGCTGGCCTGGCGCTCGCGCCACGATCCCCCCGGCCGGCGTGCTTCGCGCCTGATTTGGTTGATGTTGTTTCTCACGTTCGATCTGGTGCTGTTTGGGGCTTTTACCCGACTGACCGATTCGGGACTGGGCTGCCCGGATTGGCCCGGCTGCTACGGTCAGGCCACGCCTTTGGGCGCACGCGAGCAGATTCAGGCGGCACAAGACCTCATGCCCACGGGGCCGGTCACGCACAGCAAGGCCTGGATCGAGATGATCCATCGCTATCTGGCCACCGGGGTCGGCGGTCTCATTTTGGTCTGGTGTTTCATGGCTTGGCGCAGACACCGCCAGGGCGACCCGCAGGCCAGACCAGGCTGGGCCGTTTTCACCTTGCTGTGGGTTTGTCTGCAAGGGGCTTTTGGCGCGCTGACCGTGACCATGAAGTTGTTCCCGGCCATCGTGACCCTGCATTTGTTGGGGGGACTGATTCTGCTGGCTTTGCTGGCTCACCAAGCGGCCCTCAGCTCCGCGCATGCGGCGGCGGCGCCACCGACTGGCGGTCCGGGCTTGTCCAGGCTCTTGCTGGGGGCGGGGGTCGTCTTGCTGTTGCAAATTGCCTTGGGCGGATGGGTGAGCACCAACTATGCTGTTTTGGCCTGTGACACCTTTCCGGACTGCCAAGGGAGTTTTTGGCCGCGGATGGATTTTGCCGCGGGCTTTGAGTGGTGGCGGCCTTTGGGGTATCGCTCCAGTGGCGAGTTACTGCCGTTTGAGGCCTTGACGGCCATCCATTACACCCACCGATTGGCGGCTTATGTCGTGATTGCTCTGCTGTTGTGGGCCAGTTGGCGCCTGCGCCAAGCGGGTCTTCAAGGCCATGCGCGCGCTTTGGCGGGTTTGGTGTTGTTACAGTTTCTGACCGGCCTGAGCAATGTTGTGCTCGGCTGGCCCCTTTTGGCGGCGGTGCTCCACACCGGAGGTGCGGCAGCCTTGTTGGTGGTGCTGGTCCTGGCGCTGGCGCGCACGCGCACCGTTTCGCCCCTACACTCCCCCCTCAGATCATGAATACGGCCCATCCTCTGCCATCCCGCTGGCGACAGTTCAATGCCTTGACCAAGCCACGCGTCATTCAGTTGATCGTGTTTTGCGCCTTGATTGGCATGGTATTGGCAGTGCCGGGAGTTCCCCGTTGGGCCGATGTGGGGCTGGCGGCGGTGGCGTGTCTGGGCATATGGCTGGTGGCCGGTGCCGCTGCTGCGTTCAATTGCATTGTGGAAAAAAGCATCGACGCGCGGATGAAGCGCACCGCTTGGCGACCTACCGCCAAGGGTGAGCTCAGTGATCGCGAGACGCTGTTGTTCAGTGCCGTGTTGTGCACACTGGGTTCGGTGATTTTGTACGCATGGGTCAACCCCCTGACCATGTGGCTGACCTTTGCCACCTTTGTCGGTTATGCGGTGATTTACACCGTGATCCTGAAGCCGTTGACGCCGCAAAACATTGTGATCGGCGGAGCTTCAGGTGCCATGCCACCGGTGCTGGGCTGGGCCGCCATGACGGGTGAAGTCGGCCCCGAAGCCCTGATTTTGTTTTTGATCATCTTTCTTTGGACCCCGCCGCATTTCTGGGCGCTGGCTTTGTACCGGGTCGAAGACTATCGCAAGTCGGGTTTGCCCATGTTGCCGGTGACCCATGGCAACGCGTTTACACGCTTGCAGATTTTGCTCTATACATGGGTGTTGCTGGCGGCTTGCCTGATGCCTTTCATCTATCGCATGAGTGGCTGGTTTTATTTGGTCAGCGCCATGATCCTGAGTCTGATGTTTTGCTATTACGCTTGGGCGCTTTGGCGTGAATATTCCGACGAGTTGGCCCGCAAGACATTTCGTTTTTCACTGATCCACCTCAGCCTGTTGTTTGCGGCTTTTCTGATCGACCACTATCTCTGAGGCCTGCATGACACCGATTCATTTGACGCGCCGTCGCACCTTGTTGGGTGCCGGTCTGACCTTGCCCTTGTGGGGTTGCGAGCCCAAGGCCAGCTTCAAGTCCATCGACATCACAGGTGCGAATTACGCCCTCGATTTCGAACTGCCGGATACCGAGGGGCGGGTGCGTCGGCTGGCCGATTTCAGAGGCAAGTTGGTGGTGATCTTTTTTGGGTACACCCAATGCCCCGACGTTTGTCCCACCACCTTGCAGGAGCTGACCCAGGCGCGTCAACTGCTGGGTGCCAAGGGTGAAGCGGTGCAAGGCATTTTTGTGACGATCGACCCGGAACGTGACACGCCCGAGTTGCTGCGCGAATACATGAAGTCATTTGACGCCAGTTATGTCGCGCTGGTGCCCCAAGCCGAGCAATTGGCAGCGGTGGCCAAGCATTTCAAGGTCTACTACAAGAAGTCGCCTGGGCAGACACCGACCAGCTACACCATGGATCATACGGCTGCCAGCTTCGTCTACGACGCTCAGGGTCGCATCCGCTTGTACACCCGTTATGGCTTGGGTGCGCAAGCCCTGGCCGACGACCTCAAGCTCTTGCTCACTTGAGGGTTGGTCCAGCCTTTGCGGGAGGTCAGGACTTGTGCTGGCGCAGCAGCGCCAGCACCTGGCGCGTGAGTTCCGCGTCATCATGTTGAGGATTGATCTGATCGAGCAAGCGCTCGGTCCCGCAAGCCCGGGTCAGCAAAAGCAGCTGATTGATGCTCAGGCGCAACTGGTCGTAGGCCAGTTCGGGGTGTGCGACCGGATCAATGACCAAGCCTTTGACCCGTTTGCGTTCTTCGTTTTTCTCATCTTCGAAACTGGCTTTGGCTTCTTCGGTCAGGCGCTTGATGTCTTCGGGTGAGAGGTGCAGGCGCTCGGTTTCTTCGGCCAACACGGCACGCGCCTTGGCGTCGAGTTTGTCTTCATGGTGGTAAGCGTGCAGCAGTTTGGCTTTGAAGGCTTCACGCTCAATGCGCAACTGGTCGGTGAAGGCCGAGGCCAGCAGACCGGCTGGTATCGCGAAGATGCCGATGCCCAGCAGCGCCAGCACCACAGTCAGGGCGCGACCCATGGGAGTGACGGGTGAGATATCGCCATAGCCAACGGAGGCCAGGGTGACCACCGCCCAATAGATCGACTGGGGAATGTTTTCGAATTTGTCGGGCTGTGCGTCATGTTCGAAGATATAACCCATGCTGGCGGTCAGCACCACCAGCAGCATCATCACGAACACGGCGGCCATGATCACTTGCCACTCGCGCCGGATCACTTTATACAGGGTGGCGGTGGCCGATGTGTAGCGGGTCAGTTTGAGCAAGCGCGCCAAGCGGAACACGCGCAAGAAGCGCAGATCCAGATCAAGCGGCAGCAAGCGTTCGAGTAAAAATGGCAGGATGGTGATCAGGTCAATCAGCGCCGGACCTGTGCGGGCATAGGCCAGTCGGGGCAAGCGGTGGTGGCGCCATCGGGGATTCTCAGGCGCGCTGTACAGGCGGGCGGCGTACTCCAGCGTGAAGATGGAAAAGGACATCACATCAATGATGTGAAATTCCAGTGCCATGGCTTGTTGCACACTGTCGACCGACTCCAGCACCACCGACACGATGGAGATCAGCACCCAGAACATGATGAAGTTGTCGACATAATGGTGCAGCCTGCCCGAGTGTCCGGTGGGTTCGAGCAGCGCATAGACTTTGGCCCGAAAACTGCGGTGTGCGTTGAGCGACTGAAATTCATGCCAGGCAGGAACCGCATAGCGCGACAACTTGAAGATGCGCATCAACCTCAAAAGTCGCAACAAACGCAGCATCTCGACATCCATCGCGAACAGGCCTGCCAAGTAAAAAGGCAAAATTGCAACCAGATCGATCAGGGCATAGGGGCTGAAAAAGTACCTGAGGCGTGCCCAAGGCTTGCCGGCGTACTTCGGGTCGTGAGCCGAAGCGCCCAAGCGCAGCAGGTATTCCAATGTGAAGACGGCGATGCAGAACACATCCAACATGCGCAGGACTTGGCCAAATTGGGCCTCCAGCACGCGGTTGTGTTCGGCGATGATGCCCACCACGCTGAAGATGATCAGCCAACCGACGCCGTTTTCAACCGCTGTGGCGAGCCCTTTGGGGTGATTCAGGTCAAACAGAACTTGGTAAGCCCGAGCCCAAAAACCTTTGGGTGCGAGAACGGTTTCGACGATTTCAGGTCTTTCGGATCTTTCGGGGTCAGCCATGATCGGTTTGCTTGGGGAGTTCCGGGCATTATCCCCACGGGTTTCCCACATCGGGCTGACATTTGGCAAAAATGACAAATCAGTGACTTGGCACACCCCTTGCTGAGTCAGTTCAGAGGTCGGATCCGGTGCTGAGATGCACCACAACAGGTGCCAAAGCGGATTCGTGGCAGACCCGATGCACCAAAAATGCCATCGGTGCATGAACAGGAGGATGACATGGTGAAGGTGATCGGTGTGGCACAGGCGCGGCAGGAAATGATCCTGCTGCGACGTGAGCTTGAATTGGATCGCTTGCTGGCGGTGGAGTGGCCGCGTCTAATGGCGCAAATGACCGACTATGGTTTGCGAGCACAAGTCGACCACTGTTTTGTTCGCTCCCCGGCCGAGGTCCAATGGCGTGTATCGTGCCAGTCTGCGGGGCAAACCCGAAGTTACGTGGTGGTGTTGAGCCACCCCGATTGCATGTATGTGCTGCGGGTGGGGCTGCGTGAGACTCACATCATTTCCTCACGCAATCTCACGCAAATTTTGTTTGACCAGTTCTATAACCAGACCCGACCGGGGAGATCGGTTTGGGGGGCAGACCATGCCCCCGGGCCTCAGCAGCCGGCCTGAAAACCCAGTTTGCGCAGAATCTGCTCCATCAGGCACCAGCGCGTCAGGGCGCTTTGCAGCAGGTTGGCGCCGACAAAGGCGGTGAAGGCCAGCCACCAGGGGCTGACAAAGAGCGGGCTGCTTTCGATGCCCAGAGCGAGCGAGAGCAAAATGAAAGTGCCTGCGATGAGACGCACGAGTTGCCAGGATTTCATGATGGATTGCCTTTCGGTTCAGTTGGAGAGAAGCGGCCTGCATAGGCCATGTAATAAAGGGTGGGGATGACCACCAGCGTCAGCAAGGTTGAGACCAAAATGCCGAAGATCAGCGAGATGGCCAAGCCGTTGAAGATGGGGTCGTCGAGGATGAAGAATGCGCCCAGCATGGCGGCCAAACCCGTCAGCACAATGGGTTGGGCACGGGTTACCGCCGAGTCCACGATGGCTTGCTTGAAGGCCACACCCTGACGGATTTGCAACTGAATGAAGTCGACCAGCAAAATGGAGTTGCGAACAATGATGCCTGCCAAGGCGATCATGCCGATCATGCTGGTGGCGGTGAAGGGCGCGCTGAGCAAGGCATGGCCGGGCATCACGCCAATCAGGGTCAAGGGGATCGGCGCCATGATGATCAAGGGCGTCAGGTATGAGCCGAACTGGGCCACCACCAACAAATAGATCAACACCAGTCCGACACCATAGGCTGCACCCATGTCGCGGAATGTTTCATAGGTGATTTGCCATTCGCCATCCCACTTGAGGGCGGGTTCGCGCCAGGCTTCGTCGGGTGCGCGGATGAAAAATTCCCGCAGCGCTTGACCGTCGGGGGTTCGAATTTTCGCAATCTCCGAGCGCATCGAGAACATGCCGTACAAAGGGCTGTCGACACGTCCGGCCATATCGGCCATGACCATGTGCATCGGCAACAGGTCTTTGTGAAACACCGGTTGCTCGCGCTGGCTTGTTTCTGCACTTACCAACTCGCGGATCGGGACCAGGCGACCCGAGGCTGAGCGCACCGACAATTGCAGCAAGGCATCAAGGTCGCCGTGAAGTGTTGCAGGCAATCGGATCTGTGCTGCAGCAGGGTATTTGCTGCCATCGTGCAGGTAAGTGGCAGCCTCCCCGGACAGCCCGGCACGCAAGGTGGTCACGATGTCGGTTGCCGAGACGCCCATTTGTGCCGCTTTGGTGCGCTGGATGTGCAAGCGGGTTTTGGGGACCTGGGCGATCAGGGTGTCATCGACATCCACAACCCCCGGGGTGCGCTCGAAGACCGCCCGAACCTCCCGGGTGAGGTGTTCGCGCGTGGCCGGGTCGGGACCGTATATTTCCGCCACGATGGGAGCCATGACCGGCGGGCCGGGAGGCACTTCGACCACCTTGACTTTGGCGCCACGGCGCTGGCCGATCGCTTGCAAGGCGGGACGCAGGCGGGTCGCAATGACATGGCTTTGCTCATGGCGGTGCGCCTTGTCCACCAGGTTGACCTGCAGATCGCCCCATTCTGCGCTGTTGCGCAAATAGTACTGTCGCACCAGACCATTGAAATTGATCGGGGCAGCCGTTCCGGCGTAGGCCTGGTAATGCGCGACTTCCGGCACTGTGGACAGATAAGCGCCCAATTCGCGCAAGGTGGCGGCGGTTTCCTCCAGCGGGGTGCCCACCGGCATGTCTACCACGACCTGGAACTCGGACTTGTTGTCAAAGGGCAGCATCTTGAGCACCACCCAGCCGGTGACGGGCAAGAGCATGGAGATCGCGATCAGCGTGGCGATGCCAAGCGCCAGCAAGCGGCGGTTGCGGCGGCCCCCGGTTTCGCTGAGCAAAGGCTGAAAAAGGCCATTGAACAAAGACTGCACGCGCCTTTGCAAAACCGACGTTTGTGGCGCTTCGGCGGGGTGAGATTTCATCCACAAGCGCGCTAACCAGGGGGTCACCACGAAGGCGATGGCCAGCGACAAGACCATCCCCATGCTGGCATTGATGGGGATCGGGCTCATGTACGGGCCCATCAAGCCGCTGACAAAGGCCATTGGCAGCAAAGCCGCAATCACGGTCAGGGTCGCCAAAATGGTAGGGCCGCCCACCTCATCGACCGCACCCGGGATCAGGTCGATCAAGCGCGCTTGAGGTTGCAACTGCTGGTGTCGATGGATGTTTTCCACCACCACGATGGCGTCATCGACCAGGATGCCGATCGAAAAAATGAGTGCGAACAGCGAAACCCGGTTCAAGGTAAAGCCCCAGGCCCATGAGGCAAACAAGGTGACGGTCAGCGTCAGGATGACCGCGCTGCCCACGATGGCGGCTTCGCGGCGACCCAAAGCGAAGAACACCAATGCCACCACCGAGGCGGTGGCGAACAGCAATTTTTGGATCAGTTTCTGCGCTTTGTCGTTGGCTGTTTCGCCATAATTTCGGGTGATCACCACCTGAACGTCTTCGGGAATCACCGAGCCCTTGAGTTGTTCGACCCGTTGCAGCACGGCGTGGGCCACATCAATGGCGTTTTCACCTGCCTTTTTCGTCACAGTCAGCGTCACCGCGTCGTGTTCCGTCGCACCTGAAGCGGCCGGCGTGCCATGCCACACATAGCGAGTCGGAGACAAAGGGCCCCACTCGATGCGTGCCACATCGCGCAAAAACACGGGCCGTCCTTCGCTCACTTGCACCACCAAATCGCCAGCTTCCTGCGCCGAGCCCAGGAAACCGCCGGCTTCGATCGCCAGAGCCCTGTTCGAGCCCAGCAATTCCCCCACCGGCAGACCCAGATTGGCGCTTTGCAGGCTGCGCCGAAGGTCGGAGACGGCGACCCCAAGCGCATTCATGCGGGCCGGATCGATTTCGATGCGCAAGGCTCGGCCAGGGCCGCCCAGTGTGACCACGTCTCGGGTGCCCGCCACACGTTTGAGGTCGGTTTCGATGCTGACCGCTACTCGCTCCAGGTCGTAAGCCGTGATTTCCGGTTTGCGCCCATGAAGGGTGAGCGATAGCATGGGCACATCGTCGATGCCTTTGGGCTTGATCAGTGGTTCGAGCGTGCCCAGACCGGGTGGCAGCCAATCGGTGTTTTCGCGGATGGTGTCATGCAGACGCACCAGTGCTTCGGTGCGTGGAATGCCCACTTTGAACTGGACCGTCAAAACCGCCATGCCCGGGCGTGACACCGAGTACACATGCTCGAGGCCTGTGATTTTGCTCAAAACCTGCTGGGCCGGAATGGCCACCATTTGTTCGACCTCGCGCACCGAGGCACCGGGAAACGGCACGATGACATTGGCCATGGTGACATTGATCTGGGGTTCCTCCTCACGCGGGGTCACCCCGACTGCGAACAGGCCCAGCAGCAAGGCGACCAACGCCAACAAGGGCGTGATTTGGGCGCTCTGGAACAGGGCTGCAATGCGACCCGAGATGCCCAAGCCAGCTGCGCTCATGGTTGACGCTCCGTCACGGCGGGAAGCAGTACTTTCTCGCCGGGGCGCAAGCCGCTGAGGACTTCCACCTGTTCGCCGGCCTCGGCACCCAGTCGCACCTGGCGCAAGCGGCTCTTGCCTTCCGCATCGAGCACTTGCACCGCACGCAATTCGGCGCGCGCGATCACCGCCCTCACGGGAATCCAAAGGCGCTCACTGCCGCTGTCGGTTTTGCCGCGCAAATGCACCTTGGCACCGAGGCCCGGCACCACACCGCTCAGTTGGGTGGGCAGTGGGATGCGCAAGGTCAGCGTGCGGGTTTGCGGGTCGGCGGTGGGCAGCAGTTCTTTGCGGGTGACGCTTTGCGGGGTCGTGGTCACGCCGGCGATTTCAAACATCACCGGATCCGGGCCCTGGGCCCAGGCTGCCAGGCTTTGCGGCACGGCGACGGCCAGTCTCATTTCCCCCGGGGCGTAAACCGTGATGAGACCACGACCCGGCATGGCCATGTCGCCCTGTACCACCGAGACATCACTGACCACCCCGGTGAAGGGAGCACTGATGACATAAAAGCCGGTCTGCACCATGGCCGCCTTGTTTTGAGCTTGCAAGGCATCCACTTGGGCTTTGGCCGCATCCCACTGTACCTGGGCTTTGTCCATGGCACCTTGACTGATGAATTGACGCTGGAACAACTGCTTTTGTCGTTCCAAATCCAGCGTCGCCACCCTGAGTTGGGCTTGTGCCGCTTCCAACTGGGCCGTCGAGCCGACCACTTGTTCTTGAGCCGCCCGGGCATCGACCCGCAACAATTCTTGCCCGGCCCTGACCCGATCGCCGGCTTTGACCGACACTGAGACGATGGCTCCCGGCACTTGGGTGGAGAGCACCGCCTGACGCACCGCTTCAACGCTGGCTTCCAGGGTCACTTGGCGTGCCGTGCTGGCGCTGCCCACGGTCCAGGTGGCGGGCTCGGCCGCTTGTGCCGCAGGTGCTGAACTCAAGGCGATGGCCAGCAGCAGATGCCAGAGGGTTTGGAACTTGGACATGGAAAATTTATTAATTAATTGCGCACATATGCAATAATAGAGTCAAATGATGGGTTTGTCAAATACCCCCCAGACTATTGAGGCAGCATGAAAACACTTACCGATGAAGCCATGCGAGAGGTCGCTCAGTTCTTTCAGGTTCTGGCGGAGCCCAATCGCCTGAAGATCCTTCAATTGCTGCGTGATCAACCGATGAAAGTGGGTGAGTTGGCAGAGTTGTGCGGGTCATCGGTGCCCAATGTGTCGCGTCACCTCAGCCACATGGCGCAACAGGGTTTGGTCAAACGGCAAGCTCAGGGGGTGAGTGCCCTCTATCAGGTGGCGGATCCAGCGGTGTATGAATTGTGCGAGTTGGTTTGCGGCAGCATCGGCAGGCGTCACGCCGCCCAAATGCCGGCCCAATCGTGGTTCGTGCAGAGCACCTGAAAACGGATCCCAGTCCCCCAGGTTTCAACGGCTGTCGGTGGCAGTGGGGGCGATGCGCATGTCATACACGCGGTTCAGAATTTCTTGGGGCTTGAGCTGATCGAATTGGCGTTCAAAGCGCCGTTGTTCGAAGCGGCGCAAGGGTTTGGCCCAGCCGCGCCCCTCTGTGAGATACGTGAACCAGCCACGACCCCGGAAAGTTTTGAGGGCCAGCGCCAAGTCTTGTGAGCGAATGGCCGGTACATCGACGGGGGCGTCCAGTCTGCGGTAAACCACGCACAAATTACCCCGGTCCTGGGCCCAGACCCGTTGGAAGTGGGTGCCGAGCAAGCGATCCAGGCTGAGGGCGTTGTAGTAAAAAAGGTGAGCGGAGAAGTAGATGTTGTGCGGCGAAGCATCGGCCTGCAAGGCGTTGGGAACTTCAATCGCCAACATGCCGTTAGGTCGCAGGGCCCGGTGCAACTGAGTGACCACTTGCAAAGGGTCAAGCAGGTGTTCCAGCACATGAAACAAGGTGATCAGGTCGGCACTGCCAGCCTCCAGTTGATCGATGCCACCGGTTTGAACGTTGACATCGTAAGCTTCGCGCGCAAACGAAGAGTAACCCTGATGGGGTTCGAGACCGCGGCTGCGGCAGCCCGCTTTGGCGCTCAGGTAAACAAATTCGCCGCCTCCTGCCCCGATGTCGACCGATTCGGGACAGGGCTGAGACAAATGGGGGCGAATCCAGTTCAATCGCTCACACGCCGCCAAGGCTGCTCGGGCGATGTATTTGGCGGCCGGGGTGTGCACCTGTTTATAGTCTTCGCGATAAGCCTCGCTGTAATAGCGGTGCAATTCGACGGCGTCGGGCAAATCACTGACTTGTACCAAGCTGCAAGATTGGCACAGCATCAAATTCAGGGGTTGCCCATTTTTGGCGTCGCGACGACTGAAATGGTCCAGGGAATTGCCCTGGCATACGCGGCAAACATAAGACATTCGGCAATATCCAATTAAACCTATGTCTGCATTGTAAACAAGGCACCCTTGCCTTGTGACATGATCCAAGCGGGTCGCATGTGAAAAGCCGTGAGATTCTGTCCAAGCCGTGCTATACTTACAAATTCGCGCGGCTGTAGCTCAGTTGGATAGAGTACTTGGCTACGAACCAAGGGGTCGTGGGTTCGAATCCTGCCAGCCGCGCCATCTGTACCAAGGCCAGTTCTTTTCGAACTGGCCTTTTTTTATGGTCAGGCTTGGGCTCTTGTCGGGCTACAGGGCCACGGTGTAATTCAGCGCCATTCGACCGCCGTCAACGGTGACGATTTCACCGGTGATGTAGCTGGCGGCATCGCTGGCCAGAAATGCCACAGTTTGGGCCACTTCCTCGGGATCGCCCAGTCGTTTCATGGGGGTCCTGCTGAGGATTTTGGTGCGTGCCCCCTCGCTGTTCAGCACGGCCTGGCGTGCCAAGTCGGTTGCGATCGTGCCGGGAGCCACCGCATTGACCCGAATGCCATCGTCGGCCAGAGCCAAAGCCATGGCCCGGGTGAGTTGGTTGATGCCCCCTTTGCTGATGTTGTAGCTGGCGATCTCCGGAATGGCCAATACACCGTTGACCGAGCTCATGTTCACGATGGCACCTCCACCAGTGGCTTTCATGGCGCGGGCGACCGCCTGTCCGATCAGAAAAGATCCTTTGAGGTTGACGCGCAACACTTCGTCGAAATCGCTCTCGCTCACCTCGAGAAAGGGGGCTGCTTTGAAGATGCCGGCGTTGCTCACCAGCACATCGATCCGGCCATGCCATGCCAGCGCCTGAGCCACCAGGGCGTCGACATCGGTCTTGAGGCCTACATCGCAATGGACATAGTTTGCAACATGGCCTTGGGTCTTGATTTCGTCTGCGAGGGCCTGGCCCGGTGCGTCTTGAATGTCAGCGATCACCACCTTGGCACCTTGCAAGGCAAACAGGCGGGCGCAGGCTTGACCGATGCCACGGGCGGCTCCAGTGATCATGCAGACTTTGCCTTGCAAGCCCCATGCAGGTGTGGTCATGTTTTTTCTCCGGCAAAGAGAGTTCAGGATGGTTGCGTCGGCAGTATGACACCGAATCGGGGCTTCAGTCGATGTTGGATGCGTTGTAGAGTCTGGGCACCACCACAATGACGCGGAGAGCTTGCTATGATTTTGTCATTCGAGCCGTGATGATCATGGCCCGGCCCAACCAGGACCCCCTCATGCGCCTGCCCCGACCCGAACTGGAACATGTTTGCGACATTGCCGTTGAGATCGGTGCCCCCATCGAAGTGGGACAGACCGACATGGGCTTGCGCCGCCTGATCCCGATCACCGGCGGGGTGGTCGAGGGCGATGCGATGCGTGGCAAGGTGTTGGCCGGCGGGGCCGATTTTCAGTTGATTCTGGCCGGGCAGACCCAGGCGCATCTGGATGCGCGGTATGTCCTCGAACTTGAAGATGGAGCCCGCATCTGGGTGCACAACGCCGCTTTGCGAGTGACCAGCGCCGAGGACGGTGCCCGCCTGATGCGGGGCGTGCCCGTGTCGCCTGAACGGGTTTATTTTCGGTGCCAGCCCCGTTTTGAAGCAGCGCATTCCCGGTGGCAGTGGTTGGCGCAGCACCAGTTTGTGGGTGTGGGCCTGCGCCTGCCCGATGCCGTGCACATCAGCGTTTACAAGGTGACCTGAGTCGGCGTCAGGCCGTTTGCCTGGGCGCCGCGCAGCGGGTCCAATCACTTCCAGCGCTGCAACTCCAGATGCACGCTGTCTTTATCGCCCGAAAAAGTCACCGCACCGTCTTGCACCGTGGCTTGCAGTTTCATGCTGCGCTCGGCCATGCGAGCCAGGGCTTGGCTGGATTCGGAGGGGACGCGCCAGACTTCGAGTTTGTCCAAGCGTTGCACCTTGTCGCCCATGCCCTTCCACCAGACTTCGGCGGCGTGGTGAAACGGGTAGACCCGCACCAGGTCCGCTTTCTGACAGGCTTTGCTCAACGGTTTGTCTTCGGGCTGTCCCACTTCCACCCAAAGCCGAATCTGACCGGTGTAATCTTTCAATGACAAATCGGGATCATCCGGGTCCGACAGGCCGGCCCCGAAAGCCAGTGTGCCATCGCCGTTGCACAGGTCTTGCAGCAGATGGGCATTGAGCGCCAGAGCCAGCACTCGAATCATCATCCGTTCATCGGTCTCGCTGGGGTGGCGGGCCAAGGTCAGGGCGTGATCGGTGTAATACCCATGGTCGATGTCGGCGATGGCGAGTTGGGCTTTGTAGATGGTGGATTTCAGGGCCATGGGGCAGCACACGAGAGGGGAAAAGGCGATTGTCTGTATTTAATTGGGGTCTGACCCCAATTTGTGGTTGGTTTTTTGCCACAGCTCAAAATTAAATTGGGGTCT
>JACCEC012021727.1_pt1 | contig 46067 bp, 35 predicted proteins | sample 7450121 | NCBI WGS metagenome assembly JACCEC01 (sample SAMN15323455, study PRJNA562643) | freshwater metagenome | isolation source: river surface water | place: USA:Blue River Watershed | collected 2017-08-18 | reverse complement strand
GGCACTTTTTCGGGAATTATCACACCTGAAGATTATATTTATGGCATTAGATACTCTTTTATTCCTTTCAATGTATTAATTTCTATTATCAAAGCCACAGTTTTTGGATTTTTGATTTCCACTATTTCGGCTTACCAGGGATATAATACCCGAGGAGGGGCTTTGGAAGTAGGGCAAGCAAGTACTTCTGCTGTTACGAATAGTTGTATCGCTGTTTTGGTAGCAGATTATCTATTGGCTGAATTATTGACATAAAAAGCCATTCATTTTGCTCAATTAATTTAGCTTTATCGAAAATGATTGAAATAAATAATATCTCCAAATCATTCAATGGTCGAATAATTTTGGATAATGTAAGCGGGGTGTTTGAAAAAGGAAAAACAAGCCTAGTAATTGGTGCAAGTGGCACCGGTAAAAGTGTACTCCTAAAATGTATGCTCGATTTGGTACGTCCCGAAAATGGCTCTACACTATATGATGGTAGAAATTTTTATATCGGAGATGAAGCCGATAAAAAAGATATTCGCAGGGAAATGGGCGTATTGTTTCAAGGAGGGGCATTGTTTGATTCCAAGACAGTCCACGAGAATATTCAATTCCCTTTGGATATGCTCACTACCCTTAGTGATGCCGAAAAAAAAGACCGTGTCGAATTTTGCTTACAGAGAGTTGGCTTAGAAGGAACAGGAAGCAGAATGCCTTCTGAGATTTCGGGAGGAATGAAAAAAAGAGTAGGAATTGCCAGAGCGATTGTTATGAATCCCAAATATTTGTTTTGTGATGAGCCAAATTCAGGCTTAGACCCCCTGACTTCCATCAAAATTGATGAGTTAATCAAGGAAATTACAGTAGAATTTAATATTACAACCGTTGTAATTACCCATGATATGAATTCGGTATTATCTATCGGTGAAAAGATTATGTTTTTACACAAAGGACGAAAAGTATGGGAAGGAAATAGCAAAACTATCATGGAAGCGTCTGTACCAGAATTGGAGGAATTTGTATTTTGTAACAAGGCACTTAGCCTAATGCGATCATCTTTACATTAGAATTTGATACCTAACGCTGTGAATTATAAGGAATATTTTCCACCTAAAAATTAAAATTTAACATGTATTCAGAAAACTTCATCACGAAAGTTCTCATAATCGAAGATGACGAAGATTGGGCTAAAATTATCTATAAACAACTCACCTCTATTGAGGGGTATGAGTGTGTAGGCATTGCTGATACTTACGATACTGCCAAAACTATGCTTCGAGATTTAGAGCCAGATGCCCTAATTTGTGATATTGTTTTTGAGAATAAAGTACTTATATTCGACTTTTTGATTGAAAATGAAGTAGAAAATTTACCAATTATTTTCACATCAGCATTCATTGATGAAACTTTTTTAGAAAATTCTAAAAAATTCAACTTTTCTCTCTTGATTATTAAACCTTTTCATTTCCTAACGCTAAGCTCAGCTCTACAAACCATCATTGATAAGAAAGAAATCAGTCAACGTGAAAAGGTAAAAAATGAAAATTTCCTGAGTGTCCGAGGCAGACAAAATATCAAAAAACAACTATCCTTTGATTTGATTCATTATATCAACGTAGAAGGTAACTATTGTTTTATTTATTCAGAACATGGTAAATACGCTTTGAAAATTTCTTTGGCAAAAATGCTAGCAACATTAAGCGAAGAATTTATTCAAGTACACAAAAACTATATCATCAATGTCAATAAAATTGACAAAGTTTTGATTCAAGAAGCAATGGTTTTCATGGATAGTGATCCTCAGACCATTATTCCTGTGGGGAAAAGATATCATAAATATTTACTTAACTACCTTTCTACCCAGCCATAATTTATTCTTCCGAAAAAGCAGAAACGCTCAGGTTTTCGAATAAGATTCTCCAATATGTACTCACCATCGGGTTGTTGATTTTGCTGGAGGCAGTCGCATCAAAAGGTAAAACTATTTTGACAGAAACATTTCCCAATGACACATTCTCGATATTTATTTTATTAGCATCTTCTTTTGCCCATGCTTCGGCTTCGGCTTCATCTTTTGGTGCTTTTTTCTGAAAATCTCTACCGTTTTTCACACTTTCAATCATGTCGCTCAAATAATAGACCCTTATTTCTGATGCCCCACTTTTTTGAGCTTTGGCAATAATCGGAATACTCGCCAAAATATTTGTTTCAAGATTCGACGAGCTTGTGTTCTTGTTCATCAGAGCATTCAAAGCCTGTTTAAAAACTTTCGTACGTTCTTTTTTAATCTTACTTGTATAATCTAATTTTTCTAATTGTTCATCTGTCGGGCTGGCACCCTCTGTGAGCAATTTTTTAGTTTTACAGACATAATTGAACAACTGACCTTTGGATGTATTTTCATGAATAAAATAAACCTCAAATCGATCACCTTTGTTATTTATATTTTCTTGGATAGCCTGATTTAGTGTATTCTTGAACTTTTGTGCCACAAAATCTTTAGATACATCTACACTGGCTGTTTTATCAATAAAAACCAATGTATGAGTGTTATCGGGAGTGGTTTCTTTCCCCTCACCACCTGAATTTGACGTACAAGATTCTAAAAACAGAATAAAAGAAAAAGAAAGCAGGAAGTAGGAAAGCTTTTTCATCGATGATTGTTTAAAACACGGATTTGTATTTCATATAATTTCTCATACAAATTTAAAGAATTTGTTTAGTAATATTATAGTAGCTCTTTAAACTTATTTCTTTCAGATAAAATTTTATACAAAATAATCTACCAAAATTTAGGATTAATTAATTCATTATGTTTGTTATTTTTCGATTTAATCTTAAATTCGTTTTTTATTGATATTTTCGTTTCTATCAAATTACCCTAATATTATTATGGCAAGCTCCTCAAAATTCAAAAAGTCATCGGAAGAAACAATCAACATCACGCCACGAGAATCAAAAAAACCAATTTTGATGGAAATTGCTTGGGAAGTCTGCAACCAAGTGGGGGGAATTTATACTGTTATTCGCTCCAAAGTACCATCAATGGTTGAAGAATGGGGTGATAATTACTGTCTAATAGGCCCTTATTTTGCCAATACCGCTTCTATCGAATTCGAGCCTATTGCCGACCTCGACGAATCACCTTTCGGAAAAACAGTCAAAAAAATTCGTCAATTGGGCATCGATGCTCATTATGGAAGATGGTTGGTAACAGGTAAACCTAAAATCGTTCTTTTAGATTTTAAAAGCCTGATGGATAGAGTCAATGAATTCAAATTTAAACTATGGGAAAAACACCAAATTTCAACACTAAATGCAGAGCCACTCGTGGATCAAGTGGTAGCCTTAGGAGAAGCTATTCGTGTATTTTTAACGGAATTCGGGAATACTTTTGGTGCAAAAAACGATATTATTGCCCATTTTCATGAGTGGATGGTAGCAACTCCTTTAATTGATATTCGGACAGATAAAATCCCTATTTCGACTGTTTTTACCACGCATGCCACTATGCTTGGACGATATATTGCTGGAAATGAAGCCGATTTTTATGAAAAATTAGCAAACTACGATTGGGCAAAAGAAGCCAAAGAATATGGTATCGAAGCCCAAGCTACCATTGAAAGATTAGCAGCTCAAAAAACACATGTTCTCACGACTGTAAGTGATGTAACAGCCAAAGAATGTGAAGTATTTTTTGGTAGAACTTGTGATTTAATTTTACCCAACGGACTCAATGTGACTCGTTTTGCTGCCACACATGAATTCCAAAATCTACACCTTCAATTTAAAGAAAAAATCCATCAATTTGTGATGGGACATTTTTTCCAAAGCTATTCTTGGGATTTGGACAATACTTTGTATTTCTTCACATCTGGCAGATATGAATATAAAAATAAAGGCTACGATTTGACACTTGAGGCCTTGAAACGACTAAATCAAAAATTGATAGATGCAAACATTGATACCCGAATCGTAATGTTCATCATCACCAAGAATCCTGTATTTTCTATCAATCCAGAAGTATTACAATCAAGGGCAGTGATGGAAGAAATCCGACAAACTTGCGAATCCATCGAAAAACAAGTTGGAGAACATTTATTTTATGCTTCAGCTTCAAACGATGACCCCAATTTACCTGATTTAAACCAGTTTGTTGATGAATATTGGCGTTTACGCTTGCGAAGAACCATTCAAACTTGGAAAACAAAAAAACTGCCACATACCGTTACGCATTTGCTCAAACAAAATGATGATATTACAGAATATCTCAATAAAACTAATTTGCTAAACCACGAAGAAGATAGGGTTAAGTTTGTCTATCATCCAGACTTCATTTCTCCAACTAATCCACTTTTTGGAATGGAATATAGCCAATTTGTACGTGGATGCCATTTGGGTATTTTCCCGAGTTATTATGAGCCTTGGGGCTATACACCACTCGAATGTGTTGTTCGTGGTATCCCGACAGTAACAAGCGACTTATCGGGATTCGGCGATTTCATCATGCAATTAATGAAAGATTATGATAATGTGGGGGTCTATGTTGTCAATCGTAGAAATAAAAATTTCGATAAAGCTGCCGAACAATTATCTGATTTGCTCTTCAAGTTTGTTACGATGAACAGACGTGATAGAATTATGCAAAGAAACAGAGTTGAGAATATTTCAGAAATATTCGATTGGAGTAATTTGAGATCTTATTACGACACAGCCCATGACTTAGCACTAAAAAGAAAAGGCGTAGTCAGAATGTAATTTTTCGATACAATTTTTTATAACACATAAAATACTTACAATCAGTATTTTATGTGTTTTTTATTAAATTATTGTCGAATCTTTTCGTAATTTTTTCATATTTTTGTTAAATTTAATAAACTACCTAATGACATTTGAAATAATCAGTGCAGTATTGGCGTACATGTTGGGTTCGATTCCAACGGCGGTTTGGTATGGTAAAATTTTTCACGGAATTGACATTAGAGATTTTGGCAGTGGAAATGCGGGGGCTACCAACTCCCTGAGAACACTAGGTAAAAAAGCCGGAATAATTGTACTGTTGATTGATTTTCTGAAAGGAATGTTGGCTGTTACTTTGTTTGCTTGGATATTTCCACAAATACAAGAATGGAGCATCCTACTTTCTGGGATTCTCGTAATAATAGGGCATATTTTCCCTGTTTTTGCTCAATTTCGAGGAGGAAAAGGTGTAGCAACTGCCATGGGGGTTCTGGTTGGCTTGATGCCAATAGCCGCTTTGGGCTGTTTTGTAGTATTCTTGTTGATTGTTTTACTCACAAAATACGTTTCCCTTGGCTCAATTTTAGGAGCATTCGCATTCCCTATTCAAATTACTTTTATCTATGCCAGCGACAACTACCTCTTGATTGTATTTTCATGGATTGTATTTTGTATCATTACCATTATGCACCGACAGAATATACAGCGTTTGCTAGCAGGCACGGAAAATAAATTAGGAACAAAAAAACAATAATATATCTTCATCACATAACAATTGATTTATGAACACTTATATTGAAAATAATAAGGATAGATTTCTATCGGAATTATTCGATTTTCTGAGAATTCCTTCGGTAAGTGCCGATACAAAATTTCAGGCAGAAATGTTACAAGCTGCTGAATATATTCAAACAAAACTATTGGAAGCAGGTTTGGATAAAGCCGAAATATGCCCAACTGCGGGCCATCCAATAGTATATGCCGAAAAAATTATTGATGCTACCTTACCCACTATTTTGGTATATGGGCATTATGACGTTCAGCCAGCAGACCCTTACGAATTATGGGACACCCCACCATTCGAACCCACTATAAAAATCACTAAAAATCATCCGGATGGAGCAATATTTGCTCGTGGCTCTTGCGACGACAAAGGACAAATTTATATGCATGTCAAGGCTATTGAAATGATGATTTCAGAAGGGAATTTGCCTTGTAATGTCAAAATAATGTTTGAAGGTGAAGAGGAAGTCGGCTCTGAGCATTTGGGTATTTTTGTGAAAGAAAATAAAGAAAAATTAGCAGCAGACCTAATTTTAATATCCGATACCTCTATTATTGCCAACGATATTCCATCTGTAGAAACTGGCTTGAGAGGACTGACCTACATGGAGGTAGAAGTAACCGGACCAAACAGAGATTTACATTCTGGAGTATATGGCGGAGCTGTTGCTAATCCTATAAATATCCTTTGCCAAATGATTGCTTCTTTACATGATGAAAAAGGGAAAATCACAGTAAAAGGATTTTATGAAAAAGTAGCAGAATTATCTTCCGAAGAGAGAGAAGCTTTGGAATCTGCACCGTTTGACTTAAACGATTACAAAACTGATTTGAACATTGCCGAAATAGCGGGAGAAGAAGGATACACCACACGAGAGCGTGCCAGTATCCGCCCTACTCTCGATGTTAATGGTATTTGGGGAGGTTATACAGGAGAAGGCTCAAAAACCGTTCTCCCTTCTAAGGCTTTTGCCAAAATTTCTATGAGATTAGTACCAAATCAAGACTGGATTGATATTGCAGATTTATTTGAGAAACACTTCAAGGCGATTGCCCCAAATACAGTACAAGTAAAAGTAACAAGACATCACGGAGGACAACCTTATGTAACACCTATAGAATCAGCAGGGTATAAGGCAGCTGTTATGGCAATGGAAGAAGCATTCGGCAAAAAACCTGTGCCTACTCGTGGTGGAGGTAGCATTCCTATTGTTGCTTTATTTGAACAAGAATTGGGCTTAAAATCTATATTATTTGGTTTTGGATTAGATTCTGACGCACTGCACTCCCCTAATGAACATTATGGATTATTTAATTTCTTCAAAGGTATCGAAACAATTCCTTTATTTTATAAATATTATGCTCAATTGAGCAAGTAAGAAAATTTTAGATAGAATTAAAATATGTCGCTTGGTTTAGAAAATTTAATGACCGAAACAAGTTCTAATTACGATAATTTAGAGCAAATGTCGGTCAGAAGCTTACTCGAAAATATCAATAGAGAGGATAAATCGGTTCCTTTAGCCGTTGAGAAATGTATTCCTCAAATTGAAGCCCTCATTGAGCAAATTATTCCTCGTATGAAACAAGGAGGCAGATTATTCTATATTGGAGCAGGTACAAGTGGACGCTTAGGTATTGTAGATGCCTCTGAATGTCCGCCTACTTTTGGAGTTCCTTTCGGTTTGGTTGTCGGAATTATGGCGGGTGGTGACAAAGCCATCCGAAAAGCAGTTGAAAATGCAGAGGATGATATTAATCAGGCTTGGATAGATTTACAAGAATATGAAATCAACGAGCAGGATACTCTTGTCGGAATCGCAGCTTCTGGCAGAACCCCCTATGTTGTGGGTGGATTGAGAGAAGCTCGCAAAAAAGGAATTCTGACAGGCTGTGTTGTTTGTAATTCGGGTAGTTCGGTAGCAGCCGAAGCAGAATTTCCAATTGAAGTTGTTGTTGGACCTGAATTTGTGACTGGTAGTACCCGTATGAAATCTGGAACTGCCCAAAAACTTGTTTTAAATATGCTCTCAACAAGTGTAATGATTCAATTGGGTAGAGTAAAAGGAAACAAAATGGTAGATATGCAGCTCACTAATTTGAAATTAGTCGATAGAGGAGTCAGAATGGTTATGAATGAGTTGGGTATTGCTTATGAAGAAGCAAACGAATTATTAGAAAAATATGGCAGCGTTCGAAATGCCGTCGATAATTTTCGGTCTAAATAATATCATGTAAAATCAAAAATCGGATATGTGGGACTGGTTTTCAATTTATTGGTTGAGTTGGGACACCTTGCGTTCGTTCGTTTGGGCAGAAAAGCTTTATTTGTACTGTATCATCGGTATTCCGGTTTTATATCTATTGAGATGGCTTTTTTATACTAGAGAACAACAAAAACTTGGATTATCCCTCAAAAAGGGACATCTTCGCACAAGTTGGATAAGTTATTTGAGATTTATCCAACCTATTTTTTTCTCGCTTGGATTATTATGCCTACTTTTATCCTTGGCTCGTCCACAAAAAATTACAGAAAACAAAGAGCAATTTTCGGACGGAATAGACATTATGTTAGCAATGGATATTTCAGAGTCGATGTTAGAAAAAGACCTTTCCCCCAATAGATTAGAAGCAGCTAAAAGTGTTGCTCGAGAGTTTATCAAAGGACGATTTCATGACAGAATTGGTTTGGTAGTATTTGCAGGAGATGCCTTCGCAATCAGTCCACTCACAACAGATTATGAAAGTTTATATTACTACTTAGACGGGCTAAATAGTTCATTGATTAAAACTTCCGGAACTGCTATCGGAAGTGCCTTGGCTTCATGTATCAATCGACTTCGTGAGATAAACAGTAATAGCAAGGTAGTCATTTTATTGAGCGATGGGGATAATACCGCAGGAGCTTTAGACCCATTAGCCGCAGCAGACTTAGCAAAATCTTTCGGTATAAAGGTTTACACCATCGCTGTAGGTAATAAATCGAGTGAAATGAAAATTGATGAAAGTACACTTCGTGCCATAGCCAATGAAGGAAATGGGCATTTTTTCAGAGCAACAGACAACCAAACATTGAAAAAAATTTTCAATCAAATTAATCGCTTGGAAAAAGTAAAAATGAAATCCAATGTCTATCGAAATGTAGAAGATTTCTATTATATTTATCTCAATTGGGCAGTAGTCTTTATTTTAGCAGCATTATTTTTTAAAAATACTTTTATCAGCAATATTTTGGAAGATTAAGGCCATTGTTGCTAATAATTTAAGGAAGCTCTTAGGGCAATCAGAAAAATGAAAACAAAAGGAAATATTAAAAATAAAATAAATATCGTCACCTTAGGCTGTTCGAAAAATTTAGTCGATTCGGAAGTTCTCTACACGCAATTGAAGGGAAATGGGCTAAAGGTAGAACATGAGTCTAAAAAAGATGATGCAAATATTGTCATTATCAACACTTGTGGGTTTATCGATAATGCTAAACAAGAATCTGTCGATACAATTCTGAGATATGTAGATGCAAAAGAAGCCGGGATTGTCGATAAAGTATATGTAACAGGCTGTTTATCACATCGATATAAAGATGAATTATCAGTCGAAATTCCTTCTGTAGATGCGTGGTTCGGTACAAATGAATTACCACGAATGCTGAAAACTTTGAAAGCAGATTATAAGCAAGAGCTTGTTGGAGAAAGACTTCTGACCACACCTGCTCATTTTGCTTATCTAAAAATTGCAGAAGGCTGCGACAGACCTTGTAGTTTTTGTGCTATTCCGATTATGCGTGGTGGACATAGAAGCCAACCGATGGATGAATTAGTGCTTCAAGCACAAAATCTTGCGAAAAAAGGTACAAAAGAACTCATTTTGATTGCTCAAGATTTGACTTATTATGGCTTAGATATTTATAAAAAGCGAAATCTTGCCGAATTATTGGATAAATTATCCGATGTCGAAGGAATTGATTGGATTCGTTTGCAATATGCCTATCCATCAGGATTTCCGATGGATGTCTTAGATGTAATGAAAAATCGTTCGAATATTTGTAAATATATCGATATGCCTCTACAACATGGCTCGTCCGAAATGCTAAAAATTATGCGTAGAGGTATTGATAGACCTAAAACAGAGGCTTTGATACATAGTATTCGTGAAAAAATACCTGAAATTGCTATCCGAACAACCCTCATCGCTGGGCATCCAGGAGAAACAGAAGAATATTTTGAAGAAATGTACCATTTTGTCGAAAAAATGAAATTTGACCGATTGGGAATTTTCCAATACTCGCATGAAGACGACACCCATTCATTTACAATGCCAGATGATGTCCCTGCCGAAATAAAACAAGAAAGAGCAGATATTATCATGGAGCTTCAACAGGGAATTTCGGCAGAATTGAATCAAAGCAAAGTAGGAAAAACCTTCAAAGTACTTTTTGATAGAAAAGAAGGAGGATATTTTATCGGTAGAACAGAATTTGACTCTCCAGAAGTAGATAATGAAGTCTTGATTTCTGCCCAACAATACGTCAGGCTTGGAGATTTTGCTCAAGTAAAAATCAATCAAGCAGAAGAATTTGATTTGTTTGGAAGTTTGATCTAAAAATTCATCAAAAATACTCGATACGATGACCTTAAAGGAAACTTTTTTTGAATTGACCGCACCTTATTCAAAAGATGAGGAGCTTAAGAATCGCCTTTGGAATGAAATTGAGCTAAATTACTCCGAAAAAAATCGCTTTTATCATACCTTAGCTCATCTAAGCCAAATTATTTTCATTCTGAATCAGGTAAAAGATAAAATCCAAGATTGGGAGAGTATCCTTTGGACTATTTTTTATCATGATATTATCTACAAAGTAGGTGCTGATAAAAATGAAGAAAAAAGTGCCGAATTTGCCAAATCACACCTAAGTCAATTAGGAGTTTCGGAAACTAAAATACAAAAATGTATATCTATGATTTTGGCGAGTAAAGAACATTTGCCAACAAATGATACTGACACTGCCTATTTTTTAGATGCCGATTTATCTATTCTTGGACAGTCTGCGGATGTTTATTTGGCATATACCAAAAAAATCAAGCAAGAAACTGGGTTTATGCCTAATTTTTTATATAAAATTGGGCGAAAAAAAATATTGAAAAAATTCTTATTACGAAGTAGCATCTATCAAACACACTTTTTCAAAGAGCGTTTTGAAGAAGTTGCTCAAAAAAACATCTTCGAAGAAATGCGAAATATATAAGATTAATTGACGGTAAGCATTGCAGTATTGCTATTAACAATCGTCATTTATTAGCAGATTTGACATCATATAAAAAAAACTCCTAACCTTTCGATTAGGAGTTTTTTTATAAACTCTATACGAAACTCTTAGTTTGATTTCTTAACAATCGAATCTGCAATATTCTGAGGTACGATTTCGTAATGATCAAAAGTCAAGTTAGCAGTTGCACGACCTGAAGAGATAGTACGTAAGTCAGTTACATAACCAAACAATTCCGACAAAGGAACATCTGCTTTGATTACTTGTGAACCAGCCTTAGTATCCATTCCTTTCATCATACCACGACGACGGTTCAAATCACCTGTGATAGGTCCTGTATATTCGTCAGGAGTGATAATTTCCACAGCCATAATTGGTTCAAGAATTTTCGGACCAGCTTGACGAGCAGCCTCTTTGAATCCAAGACGAGCAGCCATTTCAAAAGACAATGAGTCAGAGTCAACATCGTGGAAAGAACCATGGAACAAACGAACTTTCATCGAATCCACAGGGAAACCTGCTAATGGACCATTCGACATTGCTTGTTCAAAACCTTTTTGGATTGCAGGGATAAACTCACGAGGGATAACACCACCAACGATTTCGTTTACGAATTCTAACCCTTGCTTACCATCTTCACGAGGCATAATTTCAAATACGATATCTGCAAATTTACCACGACCACCCGATTGTTTTTTATACACTTCACGGTGTTCGAAAGCTTTTGTCAATGTCTCTTTATAAGCAACTTGAGGAGCACCTTGATTTACTTCTACCTTAAACTCACGACGCATACGGTCGATGATAATTTCAAGGTGAAGCTCTCCCATTCCACGGATAATTGTCTGACCAGTTTCTTCGTTAGATTCAACAGTAAGTGTTGGATCTTCTTCGATAAGCTTAGTGATTGCTTTAGAGAAATTATCTTGATCAGCTGTTTTCTTAGGCTCGATAGCATAACCAATTACCGGATCAGGGAATACCATTGATTCAAGTACAATTGGATTTTTCTCATCAGATAGGGTATCACCTGTTTTGATGTCTTTAAATCCTACGATTGCACCGATATCTCCTGCATCTAACATAGGAATTGAGTTTTGCTTATTTGCGTGCATTTGGAAGATACGAGAGATACGCTCCTTATTTCCTGAACGATTGTTTAAGACATAAGAACCAGCCTCTAAAGTACCAGAGTATGAACGAATAAAGCACAAACGACCAACGTAAGGGTCAGTTGCAATCTTAAATGCAAGAGCGGCAAACGGCTCAGTAGCACTTGGCTTACGAGTTACCTCTGCACCTGTATCAGGGTTTGTACCTACGATAGCTTTTTTATCTAATGGAGATGGTAATAAGGCCATTACATAATCAAGCATCGTTTGAACTCCTTTGTTTTTGAAAGACGAACCACAAAGCATCGGAACAACTTTCATGGCAATAACTGCTGCACGCAATGCTGCCAATATTTCATCTTCAGTAATTGAATTTGGATCTTCGAAGTATTTCTCCATCAAAGTTTCATCAAATTCTGCTACTGCTTCTAATAATTTTTCACGGTATTCGATAGCTTCTTCCATCATATCTTCCGGAATCGGAACTTCAGTAAAGGTCATACCTTTATCTTCTTCATTCCAAACAATTCCACGGAAGTTTACCAAATCAACTACTCCTTTGAAATTATCTTCTGAACCAATCGGCAACTGTAAAGGTACTGCGTAGCTACCTAACATTTCTTTTACTTGACGACAAACGTTCAAGAAATCTGCACCCGAACGGTCCATTTTATTAACGAAACCTAAACGGGCTACGTTATAGTTATTTGCTAAACGCCAGTTAGTTTCTGATTGTGGTTCTACACCATCCACAGCACTAAACAAGAACACAAGGCCATCTAATACACGTAATGAACGGTTAACCTCTACTGTAAAATCAACGTGACCCGGTGTGTCAATGATGTTAATATGGTATTTATTATCTCTGTAGCCCCACTCAACTGTTGTTGCGGCTGAAGTAATAGTAATACCTCTTTCTTGCTCTTGCTCCATCCAGTCCATCGTCGCTGCTCCATCATGCACTTCACCAATTTTGTGGCTAACACCTGCATAATAAAGGATACGCTCAGTAGTTGTTGTTTTACCCGCATCAATGTGGGCAGCAATACCGATGTTTCTTGTGAATTGTAAATCGCGTGCCATTTTTTTGTTTTAAATTATTTTTTATATTTGATTTGTAAGTCTGACGAAAAGGGTATGCCTACCCTATAGACACACTCTTTTGAAATTAGGGTGCAAAGGTATGAGTTTTTTTTGTTTAATTATTAGTTTTTATAAAAAATATTCGTTAAGAAACCAAAAATTGGCAATTTTTGAGCTTTTACCTTCTAAAATTTTCGATTTTTATTGAAATTTACCATTCAACTTATTCCTAACTTAAACAATACAAATTGCTCCAAATTAGGCAATACTTTCTCTTTGTATATATCAAAAGACAAAATACTCCGATAAAGCATTGTTCTTAACAAAAAAATGATTTACCCGAAATAAGTATTTTCGAATAAATCATCTTGTAAAAACTTGAAATTATGATAAATAAATCTTCTTTTTTAATTCTTCAACTCTTTAATAATATCTAAGGCATTACCTACAATTTGGGTAACTTTAGAAAAATCTTTACTTTCTAACACCTCTTTTGGCACTAATTGCGAACCGATTCCCACAGCATTTGTACCTGCTCCAAACCATGTTTTCAAACTCTCCGACGTTGGTGAAACTCCACCTGTTACCATAATTTTTACATCTGGCATAGGTCCTTTAATTGCCTTCACAAATGCCGCTCCAACTACCTCTCCTGGAAAAATCTTGATATACTCAGCACCAGCTTGACGAGCATTGTAAATTTCCGTTACGGTCATCACTCCAGGCATCCAAGGGATTCCGGCTTCAACACATACCTTTCCAACCTCGGGATTAACAATAGGTGCTACTATAAAATTTGTACCAATATTGATAAACTTTTCTGCCATTTTTGCATCATAAATAGTGCCGATTCCCAAAATCATTTCAGGCATTTCGACTTCTGCAATTTTTATTAATTCGGCAAAATTATTGAATGAATTTTGTGTACGATTTGTAAATTCAAACACCCGGACACCTGCTTCATAACAAGCCCTAAGTACACCCAAACATAAATCTAAGTCATTATGTGTAAACAACGGAACTAAACCAGTTGCTTCTACTTGTGCCAAAGTAATATTTTTATCAAATTTTGCCATTTTGTATATAGTTAAATTTTTGACTTTATCGTCTTAATCTTCCAGATTTATCTCCACTCATCACCGCCTCGACTTCCGCCACCGTTACTAAATTTTGGTCCCCCTCGATGGTATGTTTCAACGCTGCCGCTGCTGTTCCAAATCTAAGCGATTCTAAATCATTTTTCAATACTACCTGCCCATAAATGAATCCTGCCAAGAAGGCATCACCCGTCCCTATTCTATCTACAATATGCGTAATATCCTGATAATCAGTCTCTATTAATTCCTCTCCATTCCACATTTTTGCAGCATATTGATTGTGTGAAGCACTGATTTGCACTCTGTCGGAGTCGATTACTTTCTTTACATTCGGGTAATTTTTCATCAATAATTTACAAGCCTCTATAAATTTCCCTTTTTCTACCTCTACTTTCAATCCAAAAATTTCCTCGATATTTTTTCGGCTTGCTAAAATAATATCCGAATAAGAAGCCAATTCTGGTAAAATATCTTGAGGAGTTTTGCCATATTTCCAAAGATTACTTCGGTAATAAATATCAGAAGAAACAGTAATACCCAGTTTTTTGGCTGTTTTGACTGCCTCTAAGCAAGCTTGGGCAGCACTTTCAGAGATAGCGGGGGTAATGCCGCACCAATGAAACCAATCTGCACCTTTCAGAATTTCTTCCCAATTAAAATCTTGAGGGTTTAGGTGGGCAAATGCCGATTCTGCCCTATCATAAACAATTTGGCTAGCACGCATCACTGCTCCAGTCTCGAGGAAGAAAGTACCGATACGATTGCCATTTAATATCACTGAAGAGGTATCTAAGCCTAAAAATCTCAAAAATGCTTTTGCCTTCTGCCCCATCAAATTATCGGGAAAAGTGGTGGCATGAGCTGCCTCAAAACCAAATTTCACCAAAGATGCTCCCACATTCATTTCTGTCCCTCCAAAAGTCGCATTAAAAGAGGTCGCTTGTTCAATTTTTTGAAAACTCGGTGTCGAAAGGCGAAGCAATACTTCGCCGAAAGTAACAATTTTAGGCATACTTCTTAATTTTTTAAATTACATCAAAATTTTACAGCGAATTTGTTATTCCTAACTCCAAGCCTCTCAATTCTGCCAATCCCCTCAATCGCCCAATAGCTGTATAGCCTGGGTTTGTTCGTTTAGAAGCATTTAGGTCGTCCAGCATTTTATGTCCATGGTCTGGTCTGAAAGGCAAACGGTAATCCATTCTTCCTTCTTCGATTCTCCGTTTTTGTTCCAAAACCAAGGCTTTCATTACACCAAACATATCTACGTCACCTGTCAAATGGTCTGCCTCGAAGAAATTACCCTCTTCATCTCGTTTAGTTGCTCGTAAATGTACAAAATTTATTCTACTTCCAAGACGCTCTACCATACCAACCAAATCATTATCTGCACGTACGCCATAGCTTCCTGTGCAGAAACAGAGTCCATTATGTTTACTTTCTGCGGCATTTAGAAGCATTTGAGCATCATTTTCTGTACTTACTACCCGAGGAAGCCCTAAAATTGGATAAGGCGGATCATCAGGGTGAATTGCCAATAATATTCCAGCATCTTCCGCTACAGGAGTTATTTCTTGCAAGAAATGATATAAATTTTGCCTTAATTCCTGGTCGCCAACATGTTTATAAGTTGACAAAGTATCACGGAAGGCTTCAATCGTAAAACTTTCTTCACTACCAGGAAGACCAGCAATGATATTTTTTGTCAATCTATTGATATCTGCTTCGGTTGCTTGATTAATCCAAGCCTTTGCTTTTGCTAATTGTGCTTCAGAATATGAATTTTCAGCCCCTGCCCTTTGTAAAATAAATACCTCAAACGCACAAAACTCATTCATGTCGAATCTCAAGGCAGTCGAACCATCAGGCAAGGCATAATCTAAATCTGTACGAGTCCAATCTAAAATAGGCATGAAATTATAACAGACAGTATCGATACCGCAGGCTGCTAAATTGACTAAAGATTCTTTATAATTTTCGATATATTGTTTAAAGTTACCACTTGCCTTCTTTATATCTTCATGAACCGGAACACTCTCAACTACTGACCATACCAATCCTGAATTTTCTATCAGTGCTTTTCGTTCAAGAATATCGGATTTTGTCCAAACTTGTCCGTTCGGAATTTGATGAAGAGCAGAAACGATACCGGTAGCTCCGGCTTGTCTTACATCTGAAAGGCTGACGGGGTCGTTTGGTCCAAACCAACGCCATGTTTGTTCAAGTGCCATATTGTTTAGCTATTTTAAAAATAGGTTGAATAAATGTTTTACAAAATTATAACTTTGGCAGAAAAGTATCCAAAAGTATTTTGACAGAAATAAATACTTTTTTGACAACAATTAGAGCGAATTGAACAAATAATGCAAAAGTCAAATTAAACAAATCAAATTTAGAATAGAACATTATAAAGAAAAATAAATTCTTTAATATTTTTTTTGTAGAAAATTTGGAAATAAAAAAACAGACTTGCATCTTTGCAGTCCCGAACAAAACGAGTTCAATAAGGGAGTTTAGCTCAGCTGGTTCAGAGCACCTGCCTTACAAGCAGGGGGTCACAGGTTCGAATCCTGTAACTCCCACCAGAAAAGCCTCGAATATCGAGGCTTTTTTTATTTAATCAATACATGAAAAAGGCCATCTAAGTAAATAGATAGCCTTTTTTGTATAATAATTCCTAAAACTTATTTTTTTAGCATTTTATAGAGTTGCTCGCCCAATTCTGTACGAATATTCAAGGTGCTGATTTTTACATTATCTCTTGTTGGATATACCCTATTTGATAAAAAAGTATAAACCAAATTATAGGCAGGATCTACCCAAACAAAAGTCCCAGTGAAACCTGAATGTCCATAACTATCTTTCGAGCCTGACATTGGACCATTTCCTACTTTTGGATTAAAATCTAGTTTATCAAACGCAATAGCTCGACGGTTTTTCAATTCTGGAAATTGATATTTTGTACATTCCTCAACTACTTCAGGTTTTATGAATTGTTTCCCTCCATAATAGCCTTTTTGTAGATACATTTGCATTAATTTTGTCAAATCATTCACATTTCCAAATAATCCTGCATGCCCCGAAATACCATTCAACATCGCAGCTCCCTCATCATGTACTCGTCCATGAATTAATGTTTTTCTAAATAATGTATCTCTTTCAGACGGAACAATCTCATTTTTAGAATAAAATCTCAAAGGATTATATGTCAATGAGTTAGCTCCTATTTGTCGATAAGTTATTTTTAAATAATCTTCCCAATTTTTACCTGTAATATTTGCCACAAACGACGGATAGGTATAATAATGTAGATCACTATATACATATCCTTGATCGGGTTTTACGGGTGATGCTTCGATGGCATTGAAAATAACGTTTCGGTAATTTTTATGTAGCCACAAAGAATCTGTTACCTGAACATTGTACTCGTCTGTTTGTTTAGTAGAAAGTGTATTTGGCTTCCAAACCAACGATTTGGGAGATAAACAATCTTTCCAAAGATTCTTATCATCTTTGATTGCTTTTGCCAGCTTTGCTCGATATTTCTTTGCCGACATCAAAAAGGTTTTTTTGTAAATATGTGCATATTTTTCTTTAAAAATAGCACTATTTCGGACAGATGCCACAGAATCAATACAATCCATCCAGAATGGAATCCATGCTTTTAGTCCCGACTTATGGGTCAGCATATCTCTAAATTTCAAGTCTGCTTTGTTGCCGTCGGCAAATTCAGGGTAATAATCCTTGAAAGATTTATCCAAATCAAATTTCCCTTCGCTCATCAATTGCATGATTGCCAATGCAGAAGTACTTACCTTAGTTACGGAAGCTAAATCATATAAATCAGTCAGTTTTACCTTTCCATCGCTGACCTTTTCCTTTTGTTTTATAGCCTGATTAGTAGAGCTTTTCTTCACAGCTTCATCCATCACGTCATTTTTATGCTCATTTGTCAGAGTCTCTCTGTTGCTTCCCTCATTCAATATGGTCAAGCCTGACTCGTAAGTATGGTATCCGAATGTTTTTTGATAAACTACCCGACCATCTTTCGCAATTTGCATCGTTGCACCTGGATAAGCTTTTTGGCTCAATCCCAAATTGATAACCGAATCAATTCTTTGATTTAATTCGACCCCATTTAGTCCAACCATCTCAGGAACTCCATACGCCAAGCGACCAATGGACTGCAGTTCAACACCTTGTCCGGCAATATAATTAGCATTGACCGAAACAGGAAGTTTTCCTTTTGCCGGAATAGCTCCAAAAATCATTTGTGCAGCGGCTTCTTCCATATAATTAGTAAGCTGGTAAGCCATCACGATGGCTTGAGATTTATCCACATCCTCTAATTTATCCAAAACATAAGGATTTCCAAAAATGGTAGTTATTGCTTTTCCAGTATTAACCAAAGCTTTAAACGCCTTGCGGTTTGCCTCTGTCAAGCCATATTTAGCCGCAGGTCTGATATTATTTAGATGTAAATTAATTAATATTAAATCAGCAGCTTTGGCATTCTCCACTACCGAATTGATACTCGAATCAGAAGCATTCGGAGCCAATTGAAAATTACGAATAGCTGTATAATTATCAGACATTTTTTGAAATGCAGATGGCTGATTGGCATCAATCGAAATACTGACGATATTTTGTGTCAAATCTCGAATCGGCAAAATATTTTGTTTATTCGCAACGACTGTTACGGCTGCTTCCGCCAATTGACGATTGAGCAAATCTGCTCGAGGAGTATTCAAATCTTCGATTAGATGCTCCATTACAATCGGTTTATATTTATCTAATCCAACCCACGATTTTGCCTTCAAAACCCGTTTCACCCTATTATCTATTTCTTCCATCGAAATTTCTTTATTGGCAATGGCAGCTTTTGTAGTAGCAATTGCCTCTTCGACATCCTCAAATGTTTCTAAAATATCATTTCCTGCCAATAAAGCTTTTACATTAGCTTGCCCTTTCGAGAAATATTTAATTGCTCCTTGCATATCCATGGCATCTGTGAATGTCAAACCCTTGAAAAGCAAATCATTACGAAGTACATCTTTGACGATATTTTTGGAGAAAGTTGCCGCAAGATTTTTCGAAGAATCTAATAGAGGTACGTTCAGATGGGAAGTCATTACGCCACTCAATCCATTATCAATTAGCACTTTATATGGATAAAACTCTACACTATCGAGTCTTTTTCTATCATGAAGAATCATTGGCAAATCATAGTGCGAATCTACACCGGTATCTCCATGCCCAGGAAAATGTTTAGCCGTAGTAAGGATTTTTCGACTACTCATGCCCTTCATATACGCCAATGCTTTTTGAGCCACCAATCGCTGATTTTCACCAAAAGAGCGAAAGTTAATCACAGGATTATTCGGATTGATATTGACATCAACTACGGGGGCATAATTAATATGAACCCCTATTCTTTTGCACTGTTCGGCAATTTCCACCCCCATATCGTACAATAATTTTTCTTCCCCCCGAATTGCTCCCAAACTCATTTGATACGGAAATCTTGCAGAGCTATCCAGCCTCATTGCCAAGCCCCATTCCAAATCCATGCCGATTAATAGAGGAACTTTAGATAAAGCTTGCAATTCATTCACAATGCGAGCTTGAACAGTAGGTGGAGCCGCAAACATGACCAAACCTCCCACCCGACTATCTTTTACCCAGCGTTTTAATTTCTCGATATCGTGTGGTTTTCCTGAAGTATTGCCACGGGGCATCAATAACTGTCCTATTTTTTCATCTAAAGTTAATGTATTGAATACAGAATCTACCCAGCGATTATTGTGATTGAGTAAAAACTCGGGGTCTTGTTGAGCAAAAAGCAGCGAAGTGTGGAAAATTAAACTTAGCAGTAACAAAACTTTTTTCATTAAATTCGTAGTTTTTAGTGTAACATTCAAACAAAAAATTGACCAATTGATTTAGTACCAAAATAAAGAAAAAAAAAGCAAATTTTCTTTGTTTCGGCAAAATGTCTTATAAAAAATACCGTCGGATAAGATTTTACTGCCAAACTGCCATCAAAATAAGGATTGGCATAACTATTGAGCTAATTAATTCATTAGTAATTTTTTCTTTTTTAAAAAAGCTTTTGTACTTTCACTCTGACAATTTGTCAGTAATTAACCTGAAGCTGTAATTTACTATTAACTTGCTATTCTGAAACACAATCAACGTTTTAGAATGCACCAAACGACAATCCGTAGAGAAATATATTTCAATCAAACGGCATTTAAAATATAACACCCAATGAATAGAGACACACTCTCAAGACTTGTAATGGCAAGACAAGACGTAGCTAACGTCGAAATGATAGAGATTGCTTCACCTGAAGAAGTAATGGAGAATGAGGAGAACCTACCTGAAGATTTGCCTTTGCTTTCTTTAAGAAATACGGTTTTATTTCCAGGTATTGTTATTCCCGTGACGGTCACTCGCCAAAAGTTTATCAAAATGGTCAAAAAAGCATATCGTTCTGATAAAACCATCGGGGTCGTGGCTCAAGTTCGTCATACAGCAAACGAACCTTTACCCGAAGATTTATTCAAGGTTGGAACAATTGCCCATATACTAAAAATGATTGTCTTGCCCGATGGCAACGTGACAGTCATTATACAAGGAAGAAGACGCTTCGAAATTCTTGAATATACCCAAACGGAGCCTCATTTGTTGGCAAAAGTTCGATATATTCCAGAAAGTTTCCCAAATGTTCGGAAAAAAGAAACCAAAGCATTGATTGAAAGCTTAAAAGAAGCTGCCTATAAAATTCTGAATCTAAACCCAGATATTCCGAGAGATGCACAGACTGCTATCGGGAATATTGAAAGCCCGAGTTTTCTAACACATTTTCTTTCATCAAATCTAAATATCGAAATTAGCGAAAAACAACTGCTTTTGGAGACATTCGACGGAGGCGAGCAAGCCCATAAGCTCCTCGAACACATGATGAAAGAAATTCAGGTTTTGGAAATAAAACGGGATATTCAGAGTAAGGCAAGCATCGATATCGATCAACAACAAAGAGAATACTATTTGCGTCAACAAATAAAAGTATTACAGGAGGAATTGGGAATGGAAACCCCCGACCAAGAGGTAGAAAAACTACGTGTGAAGGGTTCTAAAAAGAAATGGAGCAAAGATGCCAACGACCATTTCAATAAAGAATTGAACAAAATCCTCCGCATGAACTCAATGTCGCCGGAATATGGAATTTCTTTATCTTATGCCGAAACTATGGTAGATTTACCTTGGAACGAATATAGTAAGGATAATTTCGACCTCAAAAGAGCTAGAAAAATACTCGATGCAGACCACTCAGGCTTAGAGAAAGTAAAAGAAAGAATAATTGAGTATTTGGCTGTTCTCAAACTCAGAAACGACATGAAAGCACCAATTCTCTGTCTATATGGCCCTCCTGGCGTAGGAAAGACATCTTTGGGGAAATCTATCGCTAAAGCTTTAGGACGAAACTATGTCAGAATGGCATTAGGTGGCTTGCATGATGAAGCTGAAATTCGTGGGCATAGAAAAACCTATATAGGTGCAATGCCAGGTAAATTGATTACGAATATACTCAAAGCCAAATCCTCTAATCCTGTATTTGTATTGGATGAAATAGATAAGGTAAATCGAGACCATAAAGGCGACCCTTCGTCTGCTTTACTCGAAGTATTAGACCCCGAGCAAAACAATGCGTTCAAAGATAATTACCTCGAAGTAGAATATGATTTATCAAAGGTTTTATTTATTGCAACTGCCAATTCATTAGATAGTATCCAAGGGCCTCTCAGAGACCGAATGGAAATTATTCAAATTTCAGGCTATACCGTCGAGGAAAAAATCGAAATAGCAAAAAAACACTTAATCCCCAAGCAATTAGAAGAACATGGAATAAAGGTTAAAAATCTAAAAATAGATGATAAAGCCATCCAAAAAGTCATCGAAAGCTATACCAGAGAATCGGGGGTCAGAAAGTTGGAACAAAGACTTGGCTCATTGATTAGAAAAGTTGCCAAGGCAATTGCTTTAGGAGAGACATACCCTAAGGTAATCAAAGAAGAACATATAGAGAAAATGTTGGGGGCAATTATTTTTGATAAGGATTTGTACGAAGGCAACGATGTCCCAGGAGTTGTGACGGGCTTGGCATGGACCTCGGTAGGAGGAGATATTTTGTTTATTGAATCTAGTCTAAGTAGAGGAAAAGGGCAACTTACTTTGTCGGGACAACTCGGAAATATTATGAAAGAATCTGCGGTTACAGCTCTTTCATATCTAAAATCTCATGCCGAAGATTTAGGTATTGATTATCGAATTTTCCAGCATTATGATTTGCACGTCCATGTCCCTCAAGGGGCAGTCCCTAAAGATGGACCATCAGCTGGCATTACAATGTTGGTATCAATGGCATCGATGTTTACGCAAAGAAAGGTAAAAGCGAATACAGCAATGACTGGAGAAATCACCCTTAGAGGAAAAGTGCTCCCCGTTGGCGGTATCAAAGAAAAAATCTTAGCAGCCAAACGTGCCGGTATTAAAGATATCATTATGTGTTATAAAAATAGAAAAGACGTAGAGGAAATTGGGGAAGTTTATACCCAAGGACTTACTTTTCACTATGTGGATTATGTGGAAGAGGTGCTTGCAGTAGCTCTGTTAGATGAAAAAGTCCGTAATCCGATAGAATTCAAATTGCCGGAGGAAAAAAAAGAGCCTATGCCTTCAGTACCAGTAAATTAAGAGAAACGCCCCAATAACCTTGGGGCATTCTCGTCACAAAGAATTGAGCACTTATAAAATGGATATTTTCAAAAATACAATAGACGTTTCTAAAATAAACTATATTCTTGATAGATTTTCTAATCACACTTTGAAAAAATCAGAGTGGACACATGAGGCACATTTAATTGTTGGTTTATGGTACGTAGAAACACTTGGCTTATCGGAAGCTAGAGAGCAATTACGCCGAAAAATCCAGTCATTAAATATTGCTTTAGGTGGAGAAAATACTGATACAAGTGGCTACCATGAAACTATCACTTTTTATTGGCTACAATTGTCTGAATTTTTCTTATCGTCTTTACCAACAAAGCTCACTTTTGAAGAAAAATGTAATCTTTTTCTCAAAAATGAGCTTTGTATGACTAACTCGGCACTTCGTTTTTTTAGCTCTGAACTTTTATTTTCTAAAGAAGCTCGCTATTCGCTTGTTTCTCCTGACAAGCAAGCACTATCCAGTTTGATTCATTTTTTTAAATAAAATTAACCTCTGCCGATAATAAAATACCGAATTTTTCTTGAATTGAGGCTTGAATTTTTTGTGAAAGCTCCTTTATCTCATTTCCTTTCCCTCCACCATAATTGACTAAAACCAAAGCTTGCTTGGCATGGACACCTACATTACCGAAACGAGAACCTTTCCAACCTGCTTGCTCAATTAGCCAGCCTGCCGGAACTTTAACAGTATCCTCATCAATAGGATATGAGGGTATTGTTGGATAATGATTTTTGAGTCCCTCAAATTGTTTTTTTGAAATCTCAGGATTTTTAAAAAAACTTCCAGCATTACCAATCTCAGCAGGATTTGGAAGTTTGCTTTGACGAATGGCAATAACGGCATTGCTAACATCCTTTATCGATGGCTCTGATATCCCCATTGTGGTCAAAGTCTCCTGAATTGCCCCGTATGCTGTTTGCAATTGATGCTTTTTATTGAGCCTAAAGGTTACGTTCAGAATAATATATCGATTTTTTGCTTCATGCTTAAATATACTTTCTCTGTAGCCAAATCGGCAAGTGATATTATCAAATGCTTGAATATTGCCAGATGCAATCTCTAAACATTCTAGAGAATCGAATGTATCCTTAATTTCTACTCCGTATGCACCAATATTTTGCATAGGAGCTGCCCCGACAGTTCCAGGAATTAATGATAAATTCTCAACACCTGCATATTGATTTTCGACACAAAAACATACAAACTCATGCCAAACAACACCTGCTCCAGCCCGAACCCACACGTGTTCATTATCTTCTTTGATAATTGAAATACCTTTGATGTTCATTTTGATAACTAAACCCTGAAAATCCTGCGTAAGAAGCATATTACTGCCTCCTCCTAAAATAAGCTTTTGCATTGGAGCTAAGTCAGGATTGCTCAGAATATTTTTCAGCTCTTCTACAGAAGAAACTTCGACAAAATAATTTGCAAACGCCTCAATCCCAAAAGTATTGAAAGGTTTCAATTGTACATCTTTTTGAATAACCATCTTGATAGTTCGTGAGAGAAAAAATTTATTTGGCTTCAAAGTTAGTGATTTTTAAAAAGCCTTGAAAAATTAAATTACTACACCAGAATATAATATTTTTAAAAGATCTCTTATTGGCTGATAATTAGACACTTATCTTTTATTTACAGAATATTTTAAATTTTTTTAAAAAAAATGTTTGTACTTTTCTATTTTTTCTAAAAAATGTGCTATATTTGCAGACCCTATTCAACCTTACTATTAAATGATATACTAAATCCGACTAATTTAGATTTATTTAAACAAAACTAACGAAAACTTTAATAAGCACAAATAAGTCCCATCTCAAACATGGCTTATCTGTGCTTTTTTTTATCTTCTTTTTTTTAGTTGAACTTCTTAAAGAAAAAATTATTTTAAGGCAAAATGTTACTTTTTCTAAAAAAAATCGTCTAAAGATAAATCACCAAAAAGAAAAATATAACTACTTGTAAATGAGTTGATTATATTTATTTTTTTTTCATAAAAGAATAATGACTTAGAAAAAAAATAAAAAAAATCGTTAATGTTTATTATTTTGGCACGAAAAATGTAGAAGCCTATTTTAGCCGTGCAAAATATATAAAAAATAACCTCTAAGAAGCTATGCAAAAATTAAGTTTAACCCAATCTTTACAACAGCGACTGTCTCCTCAGCAGATTCAGTTTATTAAGCTTTTGCAGATACCTTCGGCTGAATTAGAGCAAAGAATTGAAGAAGAGCTAGAAATAAACCCTGCTTTAGAAGAAGGAGCTGATTTTGACGAACAATCGGGAGATGAATACGACGATGATTATCAAGATACTCGAGATGATTATGGTGAGTATGAAACTTACGAGGGGCTTGATGTGAAGCAATATTTGAATCAAGATGAATATGCAGGATATAAAATGCAAGGTGATGGCTGGGGCGATGAGGATAGAGAAAATTTGCCTGTGGCAGTAATGAATACATTGGCAGAATCTTTGATACAACAACTTGGCTATTTGAAGTTAAATGAAAGAGAGCAAGGAATCGGTATGCAATTAATTGGAAGTATCGAGGAGGACGGATACATTCGCAGACCAATGCGTTCGATTTGTAATGATTTGGCATTTATACAAAATATTTACACAAATGAAGAGGAAGTAGCTCAAATTCTTAAAAAAATACAGGGTTTCGAGCCAGCAGGAATTGGAGCAAGAGACTTAAGAGAATGTTTAATGCTACAACTCAATCGTAAAAGCCAAGAAGAGAAAGAAGTACAAAGTGCTTATAAAATATTGGAGTCTCATTTCGAAGAATTTATCAAAAAGCATTACGAAAAAATTCAGCGTCGATTAGAAATTGATGATGAAGAAATGAAGAATGCCATTAGACTTATCACTCGGCTAAACCCAAAACCAGGCAATATTGAAATAGGTGATGCAGCGGCAGCTTACTTGACAGCAGATTTCGTGGTAACCAACAATAATGGTAAATTAGACGTATTACTAAACTCGAAAAATGCTCCCGAATTACGTATCAGTCGTTCATTTGCAGAAATGCTTGATATGTATGATAAATCCGAAAAAAATGGAGTTACTCCTCACAAAAGTATCAAAGAAACTATCACTTTTGTGAAGCAAAAATTAGATGCAGCTCGTTGGTTTATTGATGCCATCAAGCAAAGACAGCAGACCTTATTAAAGACAATGAAAGCGATTGTTGACTTTCAAAGAGAGTTCTTTCTTGATGGAGACGAGTCTAAACTAAAACCCATGATTTTGCGTGATATTGCCACGAAAATCGAGATGGATATTTCGACGGTATCAAGGGTAGCCAATAGCAAAGCGGTGCAGACAGATTTTGGTATTTATCCATTGAAATATTTCTTTTCAGAAGGAATAGCAACAGATTCGGGCGAAGATGCTTCGAGTAGAGAAGTGAAAAATATTTTGAGAGAATTGATTGAGAATGAACCTAAAAATTCTCCTTTGTCGGACGACAAGCTTGAAAAACTATTAAATAAAAAAGGATATAATATTGCCCGACGCACAGTTGCTAAATATCGTGAGCAATTGAATATTCCAGTGGCTCGGTTACGCAAACAACTTTAAATCCATGATTACTAATAACTTAGCAAACACGTTTTTTAATGAAACGTGTTTGCTAAGTTTAATAATTAGAATCGTTTTATTACCAATTGGCTGACAGTCTGTCCTATAGAAAGTGAAGAGGTAGCTGCTGGAGAAGGTGCATTGCAAACATTGACAGCATATTCGTTTTCGTAAATAGCAAAATCATCTACTAAACCTCCATTTCTATCACATGCTTGGGCTCTTACCCCTGCCCCTCCTGGAATTAAGTCACTTTCTTGTATTTCAGGAATTAACTCTTGTAAGGCTTTTGTAAAAGCAGCTTTAGAGAACGAACGATACATCTCTCCTAAACCTGTTTGCCAATATTTGGCTGCCACCTTCTGAAATCCTGGCCAAGTGAGAGTTTCAAACAATTCCTTAAAATCAATATCTAATTTTTTGTATCCTTCTCTTCTGAAAGCCAAAACAGCGTTCGGCCCAGCCTCTACTCCCCCATGTATCATACGAGTAAAATGCACACCCAAAAAAGGAAAATTTGGGTCAGGAACTGGGTAAATCAAATTCTTAACTAAATATTGTTTTTCAGGTTTAATTTCAAAATATTCCCCTCTAAAAGGAGTAATCCGTAGGTCATCTGCACGAGAATCTGTCATTTGTGCTACTTTATCGGAATATAAACCTGCACAATTGACAATTAATTTTGTTTCGTAAGTATTTTTCGAGGTCTGAACAATAGAAACACCATTTTTCGTCTCAATTTTTTGTACTTTTTCATTGAATACAATTTCTCCTCCTAATTGCTGCGTATTTTCCAAATATTTGATACAAACGTCTGTATAATCAATAATACCTGTTTGAGGAACGAAAAAGCCCTTTAGTCCATTGACATGCGGTTCGTATTCTTTCAATTCTTCACTATTTAGCATTTTAAATCCATCCAAACCATTTTGTTTGCCACGTTCAAACAATCCGTCTAAGATAGAAATTTGCTCATTTCGGGTCGCTACTACTATTTTTCCACATAGCTCAAATTTAATATCTTCTTTTCGGCAAAAGTCAAGCAACATCTGGTAGCCGTTGATACAATTTTGAGCTTTCAAGCTTCCAGGTTTATAGTACAATCCAGAATGAATTACCCCACTATTATGTCCAGTTTGGTGCTTGGCTACGGTATTTTCTTTTTCAATAATCAATAGTTTTAAATTTGGACTTTGTTCTTTGATTCGCAAGGCAGTTGCCAATCCTACAATCCCACCACCTACTACTATTACGTCATAAATCATAACAATACAATGTTTAATTCCCGAAAAAATGATATAGAAACTACAAAAAAATGGATATATTTTTAAAAATAAAATTTAATCTATTTAAAAAGTACAAATTTTCTTTGACTAATCAAATCACAAACTTAAATTTGTACAAATTTAACGACAACATTCGGACATGAAAAAGTTTAGTGTTTTATTATTTGCGGCAGTTGCCATTTCTTTAGCTTCTTGCGATTATCAAAAAACTAATGTAATTGAACAAAAAGATGTTCGTGAGGGAGATGAGTGGGTATATGGTGTAAGCCCAGATTCTGCTGCACGTCAACTAAAAAATAAATATACAGCAAAGCCTGAACTAGAGGCTCGTGTAAATGCTATTCGTGAGAAATTAAGCAAATAATTTTTTAGTTTTCGCCAAAAGCTAAGTTAACCAAAAGTTTAGTGTTTTTCATCTTGATTAATACTAAACTTTTTGCTATTATTTTAATCTATTTTATTATAATTAATCAATGAACATAGCATTAGTAACGGGTTCGGCAGGGTTGATTGGCAGTGAGTCAGTCGCTTTTTGTGCCGCTAAATTCGATTTAGTTATCGGTATCGATAATAATCTTCGTTCGTATTTTTTTGGAACGGAAGCCTCTACAGATTGGAATAGAAAGAGTTTGGAAGATAAATTCTCAAATTATAAGCATTATAATGCCGATATCCGTTCGGAAGAGCAAATCGGAAAAATATTTGCAGAATACGGTACAGATATTAAATTAGTGATTCATACAGCAGCACAGCCAAGCCACGATTGGGCAGCCAGAGAACCATTCACAGATTTTACTGTTAATGCAAACGGTACTTTGGTCATGCTGGAGTCAACCAGAAAATATTGCCCGGAGGCTGTATTTATCTTTACTTCTACCAATAAAGTTTATGGTGATACCCCTAATTATTTGCCATTGGTAGAATTAGAAACACGTTGGGAAATCTCAGAGTCTCATGCGTATTTCGAACATGGTATCGATGAAAATATGTCGATAGACCATTCTAAACATTCGATATTTGGTGCATCAAAAGTTGCTGCCGATGTAATGGTTCAAGAATATGGTCGTTATTTTGGTATGAAAACGGGTGTTTTCAGAGGAGGATGCTTAACTGGTCCGAACCATTCTGGGGCTCAATTGCATGGATTTTTGGCATATTTGATGAAATGTGCCATTACGGGCAATCATTATACCATTTTCGGGTACAAAGGCAAGCAAGTAAGAGATAATATTCATAGTTGGGACTTAGTGAATATGTTTTGGCATTTCTACCAAAATCCTCGTTCGGGAGAAGTGTATAATGCGGGTGGCGGAAGATTCTCAAACTGCTCAATGCAAGAGGGAATCACACTTTGTGAAGAAATTACCGGCAATAAAATGAATTATAGCTATGCGGATAATAACCGTAGCGGAGACCATATTTGGTATATCTCTGATTTGTCGAAATTCAAGGCTCATTACCCAGATTGGAATTGGAAATATGATTTAAAAACAACCCTTGTACAGATGTATGATAACATCGGACAAAGAGTTTAGTCTTTTATAAACAAGAAGCCGCAACAGAAATTGCGGCTTTTGTTTTTTTGTACTTTCATCGAAATTAACAAAAACATTTATGGAAGCCTCTCAAAGTTTTTATTAATTTTGTGCAAAAAAACATATCAAATGAAATTAAGTGTTGTTATTCCTGCCTACAATGAGGAGGAAAGTATCTCGGATACGCTTAGAAGCTTATATGCTACGCTTTGTAAATATGCTATTCCTCACGAAATTTGGGTGACTAACGATAATTCAAAAGATAATACACTTGGTGTTTTACAAGAACTCCAAAAGGAAATTCCGACTTTAGTTTTTGAAACAAATAAAGGACCAAACGGATTTGGCTATGCCGTTCGGTATGGCTTGGAGCGTTTCTCTGGCGATTGTGTAGCAGTTTTTATGGCAGATATGTCGGATGACCCCGAAGATTTGGTCAAGTACTATCAAACCATGCTTGAAAAAAATGTGGATGCTGTATTTGGTAGTAGATGGATTAAAGGCGGAAAAGTAATTGACTATCCTTTTGTAAAGAAAATTATCAATAGAATTGCCAATTTTATCATCAAAGTATTTATTGGCATTAAATACAATGATACCACCAATGCATTTAAACTTTATAAACGGGAAACAATGGAGGGATTGAAGCCTTTTCTATCTCCCCATTTTAATTTGACTGTTGAGTTGCCGCTGAAAACAATCGTAAGAGGTTATTCTTATGCTGTTGTGCCGAATAGCTGGACAAATAGGAAATATGGCGAATCTAAACTGAAGATAAAAGAGATGGGAAGTCGTTATTTCTTTATATTGGTATATTGTTTTGTAGAGAAATTCTTCTCTAGGGGAGATTATATGAAAAAACAGCATTGATTCTGAATATATGTCTCTAGCTTCCAAAAAAATATTGCAAATTGGTCTTATTCTGTTGCCTGTTTTGCTTTTCTTGTTGTTTTTCTTTCGTTTTGCCCTGAATGTGCCGTTTGAAGATGACTTGGGCATTATGTATGCTTTGATAGATTTATTACCAAAAGCAACCACTATCCAAGACAAGATAGCCCCTTTTGTATTGGCACATAATGAGCATCCTATTGCCATATATCGCTTTTTTCTGTGGCTTCATCACACCCTATTTCAGGTGTACGATTATAAAATAATAGCCTTAGTCGGCAATGTAATTTTAATTTCAAGTTTATTTTTTTTCTATCGCTTATTAAAATCCATTCAGTTACCATTACTTTGGCTTATTCCCATTCCTTTTATATTTCTTTCGCTTTATATTCACGAAAATGCTCTTTGGGCATTATGTGCTTTTCAGCATAATGCCATTATGGGGATTTATTTTTGGGGATTATATTGGTGTATCGTAAAAGAAACACCTGGGTATCGCTTTTTCTTCGGACTATTCTTGTTGGCTTGTACTGCTTTATCAAGTGGCAACGGCTTGATTGCGTTTGTGATTGTGATTGGAATATTACTATTCGAAAAAAGGTGGAAAAATGCAATAATTACGATTTTATTTTTTGGTATTACCAAATTACTCTTCTTGAAAAACAATTATTACCTCGAACCCAATAGTTTCTCTGAGATAATCAAAGGAGTGCTATTATTGTCGGGTTCTATTGTGAAGGTATCTACAAAAAATATTTTGGTAATGGGTGCTGGAGTATTCATAAGCTTGACAGTACTGATATATGGACTAAAAGTATTATTACACCAAATAGAGCCATCTTTACGTATTTATTATTTAATGGTATTGGGAATAGCTTTGTTTTGTTTAGGTACTTTTTTAGGGATAGCAGTATATCGAGAAATATCGGATGCTAATTTTTCGGATAGGTATCGAATTTATACACAAATGCTCTGGATTTCGGTTTATTTATTGCTTATTCCTTGGCTTACTCGTCTCGATTTTAGAAAAATATTTGCTTATGGTAGCATAGGAATTTCTATGTTATATTACATTCATAGTGTAGTGGTAGAATATCCTTTTTTTACCTTTACCTATCATAGACATTGGCTTGTACCGATTAATTACCGTTATGCTGATTCTAATCTGAATGGGTGCTATTATCGAGAATTTTTCGATAAAATTTTGGCACAAATGGAACATGAGAAAACATACCAATTACCCAAAACAGAGATTAATCCAAATCAAATAATACCAACTTCTACCAAAATAGCACTGACATACAAAAAGCTTTCTGACAATATTATCTATTTTACGTCGGAGTTTGGGCATGTATTCGGAATACCTGAAAAAAATGCTATATTTCTTGTTTTACAAGATGATTTAGGAAAAAGATTCTTATTACCCGTCATGCACAAGCGAAATAGCTTTTCAGAAATTATCACCACTAGACAATTATTGAAAGATGGATTTGAACTGATTATCGAAAAAGGTTGTCTCCCAGATAAAATCTATCAAGTAATGCTTTTGTCTCAAACCGATGGCAAATCAAAATTATATCAAACAGACTATCGATTGGATACAAAAACTTTGCAAATAGTTCAATAAGCAATGATGATTTAATACTAGATGAAAAATAAATACTTCTATCCCAATAGCGTTGTTTTCAAACTTATTTACTTAATTTTTTTAATCATTTTATTGATTCCATACTATAGGATTTCTGAAATGCCTTTGCCTGGAATTGATAATTCATGGCGAATTGCATTAGAAATTGCCTATCAAAAAGGGTTAATTTTTGGGAAAGATATCATTTACACCTATGGTCCTTTAGGAAGGCTGACACAAAGAATAGCCATCGAAACAAGCCATTTTGAATTGTTTTTATACGATATTTTTTGTTATGCCAATACCGCATACATTTTATACTTTTTTTTACCAAAAGACACAAAAATTATCCATTATTTGATTCATTTTGCATTCTTTGTTGTAATTTCTTCAATTTTTGGCGAATGGATAAGCTTCCTATTGTTTTTTGTAAGTATCATTGCTGGATTTAGATTCCTGAAAAACCATAACCATTGGGAATTATCTTTGGCTTTGTTGATGGGAATAATCAATTTTTTCATCAAAGCTAACTATGGTATAGTCGCTGTTTTATTTGTTTTTGTATTGTTAATTTATGCTTTTTTTACCGATAGATTGTCGTGGACATACATGCTTGCCTATATGTCTGGAGCAATTTTATTGGTATTTATATTAGGTTATTTCTTAAAAACAGATATTTTAGCATACCTGAATGCTTGTCTGCAAATAATAAAAGGATATAATGAAGCCCAATCGGTTTTTCCTTATTTTCGAGCCAAAGCGGTATTATCTTCATATTTTATATTTATATCATTTACACTGTTATCAAGTATATATTTGATTAAACAAGTGAAAAACAAATTACTACTTGAAAAAGAAACTGGAGATACTTTATTTTTGCTGGGAAGTATAGCGGTAAGTTTATTTATTTTGCTCAAATATGCTTTTGTCAGAGCGGATGATGCTCATTTAATATCATTTGTAAAAAATGCCTCTATTCCACTGATTTTTTTAACTTTTCAGACCAAAGAGCGTGTGCTTCGTTATGGAGCATGGCTGTTGGTGGTAGCGAATATTTTATCTTATTTTTTATTTTACCAATCCATTTATGGACAATACAATATTTCAATTATCTCCAACCTAAAAGCCAAAAAAGAGATTTTACCACAATATTTTAAGGAAATTCTTGTTAAACCTCAACATAAACCCAAGGCTACTTATCCGAAAGAAGCTTTACAAATAATAGGCAAAGCATCCGTAGATCTCATACCTAATGAAGCCTCAGAGGTATATTTTAATGGTTTGAACTATAATCCACGACCAATTATGCAGTCGTATCAAGCATATAATCAATATTTAGATAAAATAAATCAAGAAAAATACCTTTCATCCAATGCTCCCTCTTTTGTAATTTATGGAATAGAAAGTATCGATGGAAAATATGCTTTGGGTGATGAAACTTTGACATTTTTGGCGTTAATGAAAAAATATACGCCTGTTTTTCAGTGGGAAAATAGACTTTTACTTAAAAATAAAAATCAAGAAAAAAAGATACAATGGGTAAGCAAACGATTGAAAAAGATTAAGTTAGGGCAAGTGTATGAAATAGTACCACCTTCAATCGAAAATAAAATATTTTGTGTGGCTACAATAAAAGTGAAGTATAATAAGTTTGGTAAATGGCTGAACTTCTTTTTTCAACCACCGCATCTTTCGATGAAGTTTATGTTGGAAAATGGGCAGTCAAAAGAATTTACAACTATGCCAACACTTCTCGAAAAAGGATTAATTATCAATTCTTTTACCGACAATGTAGCAGATATTAGTCAATTGATTGAAACTGGGCAGGTTAAAAATAAAGCAATTCGAAGCATCGTTTGGGAGGAGAAAAAATTGCTTAACGAAGGTTTTGAACAAATAATTGAAATAGAAGAAAATTGGTATCGAATAAAATAACAATGATGAAAAAAAATATCAACCAAATAATTTTTGTGCTAATAACTGCCATTTTATGTCTAAATGGTCGGGTAATAGCTCAAGAAACTAAAGCTACCAAATACGTTTGTTTGGGTTTGGGAAATTTAGTGCCAGACGTGGACTTTGGTATTTCGATTATGAACAAAGTTACACCAATGGGTTGTAACTCTGTTTTACTCACGATTTGGTGGGACAGAGTTTATCCGAAACCAGATTCAAAACCAGATTTTCGACAATTAGATAACCAAATTAACCATGCAATCAATACATTAGGGATAAAAGTAGCTATTAGAATTCAATTAGGTAGAGATTTTACTTTGACTAAGGGGTTTTGGTCGGAAGATGAATCCGTAAAAGATTTCAAAGGGTATCCCCTAACCGATTATTACAATACCAATAATTTTAGTTTTGCACATCAGCCTTCGGTCGAAAGAGCTAAAGGGTTTGTAAAGGAAATTTGCGAAAGATACAAAAAGTATCAAAAAGAAGGTAAAATCATATTTATTACAGTAGTAAATACGCCACAACAAGAATTAGGTTATGGTTTTCAGAATCAACAATGGCCTTCCCCTTTTTATCCCGCAGTTTTCGACCACTCCAAGTGGGCAATGATTAAATTTAAGGATAGTATGCGTGAAAAATACACTAATATTCGCACTCTAAATAGCTATTGGGCAACAAACTATAAGAGTTTTTCTGAAGTTGAACCTTATGTAAATTGGGCAAACGTAAAAGACTCGTTTAGGGGAAGAAGAGGACAAGATTGGTATGTAATTCGACATATTATGTTAAAAAATTACTATGATCAAATCATAGATGCCATTAAATCTATCGATAAAAATTATCAAGTTGCCTGCGAATATGGTGGTATTGCGGATAATCTCACACTTTTGAGAACAACCTATGGCTTTGTTAATTTAACTGAAAAAGCTGATATTTTAAAAACATCAGTAGAAGGGTTTCAGGGAGATTTGGCAGCAAGTAATTTATTGCCACACCAAAAATTTTATACAGAGGTAGCATTTTTCGACTTACAAACAGAAGAGGATATCAAAAAATACGTTCGGAGAGCGATTTCATATAACTGTGAATTTATTATGCTTGGTATTTCGGAAGATCCCGTGGCATTCAATAAGACATTACCAGCTTTTCAGGATGCCGTTAGGAGTCTCAACGAAACCAAAAAACCTTTGGTATTTGAGGATTCTGTCAGTTATAAACTCTCTCAATTAATCGATAGTCGGGAAATGGTGCTGAATGATTGGAAAAGCCGCTCAAATGAAGGGCAAAAAGCAGTTAAAGTCAAACTTATTGAGGATTTAATCTTAGAAAATAAGCCTATCTCCAATCCGCTTCCAGATGAGGGAGGCAATAACTATACCCCGTCAGGTATCCCTCCTAAGAAAGACGGGCCTAATGAATTACCAGTAGCAACGATAAAAAATTATACAAAAGAAGTGGTCATTGGGCAAGAATTTAGATTTCGTTTACCAGAACATTTATTTTACGATAGAGATGGATTCATCGCCTATATTGATGTTGTAGAAATGCCTGCTTGGTTAAGTTTCAATTTATTTGAACTTACATTTTCGGGCAAAAATGATTTTATGGGTAAAAATGAAATAAAATTAAGAATTTATGACAATAATGGTTATAGCATCGATGAGTCTATTTTTATAGATGTTGTACCACCAATTGTAGATTTGGAGTTAATCAAAGCAGATTATTTTGATATTCCGATACAGGGTTGGGGCTATCTTGAAAATAATCGAACTTTGGTTTTAGATGCTTTACCCGAAAAACTCAATATTATTGCCCATTGTAATTTAGATTCGGCTCTTTTCCGCTTTGAATTATCCGGTCCATACAAAATCAAGCGAGAATCCTCAAGAGTGCCTTATAACCTTTTCGGAGAAGGCAGAGGTTTGGCATTCCCAGTAGGAAATTATTCTTTACATGTAAAAGCTTTCAAGAAAGATTCTTTAGTGACCTACAAAACAGTTACGTTTAAAGTAATCTACTCCACAGATTCTCTAAAAAATATTTTACCTGAATGGAAAATATATCCAAATCCTTTTGAGAATATTTGTAACATAAAATTACCAGAAAATACGAATCATGAACAATTAAATTTTTATTTTCTATCTGCACAAGGGAATAAATTACCCTTTGCAAAAGAATCGATAAAGATAGATTCGGGTATTGCATATATTGATTTAGAACACCTTCCTTCTGGCAATTTGATTTTACAAGTAGAATCGTCGGGTAAAATCCTTAAAAGTCTCAGAATTACAAAGATTTAAACACTTCCTGAAAATAATATAGAAAAAAAGTCTCAGTTATTGCCCAAAAACAAGCACTAACCAACATATAGTATAATATTTCCATTTTATTATAGCGAAATGCTAATGCCAACAAAGTACCGCCAATCGGAGAAAATAAAATAGGCGTAAGGGCGGCAATACCTTTCAAGCCAAATTTTTTTCTGATTCGAATAGCAAATCTTGAGGTTTTACTGAATTTTTTCCGAGATTTATCTTTCGAAATGAGCTTTTTCAAAATAGCTTGAAAAAATAAAAGACTCGTAACGGCAAGCATCATTCCGAGTATGGAACATAAAATAGTTTCAAACCAACTTAGTTTTAAGGCAATTCCAGAAAGTGGGCCTCCAATAAATTTTAGGAAACTGATGCTAATTACTGAAATATATTTGGCTAATTCTATCATACAAAAATTGGTAATTTTGGGAAAGAGATTGTTTTTGTAATAATACGAAATTTTATCTTTAAAATTATACACCTTGCCATGATGTGGGTCAATTCTCTAATTAATTACCTTTTTTTATATTTTGAAGTCTCAATTTGAAGCATCGAACCAATAATAATAAGTGATTGATTATCAAGAGGATTATTTTTTAATATTATATAAAAATTCTTTAAAGGATTGTTTATATTTGTTCAAAAACCTAAACTATAACTATATGCTTAAAAAACTACTATTTATTTTGCCTTTTGTCAGTATGTGGGCAATGGCTCAAATCGACAAAGCTCCCAAAAGGGCAGAAGGGATATATGCCGATCGGACAATTATCAGGGGAGTTACTTTGATTAATAGTACCGGTGCTCCGCCACTTGGACCAGTAGATATTGTGATTGAGAAAAACAAAATTGCCCAAATCAAGCAAGTTGGTTATCCTGGAGTGCCTATTGAGGCAAAAAGTCGCCCAAAACTCAATGCAGGCGATAAAGAATTAGATTGTACAGGAATGTATTTAATGCCGGGATTTGTGGATATGCACGGGCATATTGGAGGGAGGTCACAAGGGACACCCGCAGAATATGTGTTTAAGTTATGGCTTGGGCATGGCATTACGACTATTCGAGACCCTTCGGCAGGAAATGGTTTAGATTGGACTTTAGACCAAAAAAATAAAAGTGAGAATAATGAAATCACAGCTCCACGCATCAAAGCTTATACAGCATTTGGTATGGGGAGCGATAAACCTATCAATACGCCAGAGGAAGCAAGAGAATGGGTTAGAAATAATGCTTCCAAAGGGGCAGACGGTATCAAATTTTTCGGAGCAGAACCTGATATTTTCAGAGCTGCTTTAGAGGAAAATAAAAAGTTAGGCTTACGTTCGGCTTGCCATCACGCCCAATTGGAAGTTGCCCGAATGAATGTTTTGGCAACGGCTAAAGCGGGTCTGACAAGCATGGAACATTGGTACGGACTACCAGAAGCCCTCTTTGATGATAGAACCTTGCAGAATTACCCGGCAGATTATAATTATAATAATGAGCAAAATCGTTTTGAAGAAGCAGGGAAACTCTGGAAACAAGCCGCAGAACCTGGTTCAGAAAAATGGTACAAAGTAATGGATGAACTATTAAAGCTCGACTTTACCTTAGATCCAACTTTCAATATCTATGAGGCAAATAGAGAGTTGATGCTTGCACGAAGAGCTGAATGGCATGATGAATATACATTACCATCATTATGGCGTTTTTATGGACCTAGTAGAATTTCGCATGGCTCATATTGGCTAAATTGGGGAACAGAACAAGAAATAGCCTGGAAAGAAAATTACAGAATTTGGATGCGTTTCGTGAATGAATACAAAAATCGTGGCGGAAGAGTAACAACAGGGTCGGACTCTGGGTTTATTTACCAATTATATGGATTTGCCTATATTCGGGAGTTAGAGCTTCTTCGTGAAGCTGGTTTTCATCCTTTGGAGGTGATTCGTTCTGCGACAATCAAAGGTGCGGAAGCTTTAGGTATGGCAGACCAAATAGGCTCGGTTGAAGTCGGAAAATTAGCTGATTTTGTTATTACGGAAGAAAATCCATTAGCAAATTTTAAAACACTTTATGGTACGGGAGCGATAAAAGTCAATGAGCAAAATGAGGTTATCAGAGTTGGAGGAGTAAAATATACCGTGAAAGATGGTATTATTTATGATGCCAAACAATTGTTGGCAGATGTGCGTAAGATTGTAGAGGATGCCAAACAAAAAGAAAATTTTGAAATCACTCAACCGGGTGTGAAATCTAAAAAAATAAAAAAATAATTCGCTCTTATAATTTATTTTTTCATAAATTAATGCCCAAATTCTTTTGAAATAAACTGGATTTGGGCAATTTTTTGGCTCTATTTTTGTAGTCAGTTCCCAACAAATACCTAATCGTCGTTACTTATACCCATGAATCTAAGTCTAAAGAGAAATACCAAAAATAATCATTTATTAACCTTTTTAACGCTTAAAGTTTGGGCTTTTTTGGAATAAAAGCTATCATTTGCCAATATGTCTAAATATTTTAATTTTGATATTGAAAAAATCAGCCCCTCTCAAGTACATTTATTTGATAAGGAAATTGCCAAAATCAGATTATTGGGGGTACAGGCAATCAGCTTTCTAATTCTGATTTTTACACCTATTTTAGCTCCACTTCAATTCAAACATTTGTACCAAGACAAAGGTCAAACTGTTCTTTATTGGTATATTTCCTATGTTATTTTGATTATGTTGGTGTCGGCTGCGATTTTTTTTGTAAGTAGATATTATCGTGCCAAAGAGGAAAATCTCATCTTTTATGCCAATTTCATGTTTTATTTCCTAATGTTTTGGACTTGTCAAGGGAATTTAGTGGTTAGTTTTGTTGGTATCTATTATGGTTCGGATATTTTATCGGTGATTATTGCCCCCTCTGTTTTTTCAACGATTTTCTTCCTAACACGTCAGTACCGACTTTGGCTTTTAATCTCGTATTATTGTGTAGTGATTGGTGTCATTTCGCTCATGGGTCACCATACATTTTTCCAGATGCTCGATAAAGGAGTTTCCTTATTTGGCATCTTCCTATTGTATTATATAGTAGCAGATTTTTTAGCTTATTCTTGGCATTATGAGAAAAAAAGACAATTTGAAAATGTAAAAACAAATCAAGCATTAGCCCTGAAAACACAGCAACAAGAAGATACTTTCTATGCAGTACTAAATGCGATTAATTCGCTTTCTAAAGACCATAAAAAAGAGGTTTTGCCAAAAGATATTAATTTAGATGTTAAAGAAAGAACATTTAATCTTATTTCTGAATTTACCAAAACCCAGCACCAATTCAACGAAACGTTGAAAAAATATGAAGATATTTTCGAAAATGTAAATGATGGAATTTTAATTTTAGACCAATTCGGACGAATTAAGGATATAAATAAAGCCGGGAAAATAATTCTTGAAATTGAGGATAGTAGTTTTCAAGATGTTTCTTTGGAGCAAATTGTGTACGAAGAAGATAGAGCAAAGTCGAAAATTTATTTAGATATGCTTATCAATGAGGGTGAATATAAAGGATATGAAGGTCGAATTGTAACTTCAAAGGGAAATATTAAGCACGTGGAGGTAAATTCTACTGCCATTTATCAAAGTGGAATTTTTGCGGGTTCGAGGGATATTATTCGAGATATTACGGAACGAAAAAATGCAGAAGAGGAAATATTCAAGGCAAGAAACTCGGAAAAGCAGTTTTTAGCAAACATGAGCCACGAAATCCGTACTCCTCTCAACGCCATTATTGGTATGTCGCATCTTTTGTTTGATACAAAACCGAATGCAGACCAAATTGAGTATCTCAATATTATCAAAAACTCATCTAATTTCTTATTGTCTTTAATTTCTGACATTTTAGATATGTCGAAAATTGAAGCCGGCAAAATGGAGCTTAACTTAGTTAATTTTGACTTGTGGGGCTTACTCAAAACCATTGAAAAAACCTTTGTTCTCAAATTAGAACGAAAGCCAATCAAGTTCACTTTAGATTTAGACGAAAAAATCAAAGGGGTTTGGTTGGCAGATAAATTAATTTTAAATCAGATTCTATTTAATATAGTATCGAATGCAGAAAAATTTACCGAGCGAGGGGAAATAAAATTACAAGTTAAGGTTTTAAAAAGTACCGATAAAGACAAGCAATTATTAGAATTTAGTGTATCCGATACGGGTATTGGAATGCCTACAGAAAAATTGGATTTGATTTTTCAAAAATTTACCCAAATTCATGAAAAAAAATCTCAAAAACAACAAGGCACAGGGCTTGGCTTGGCACTCTGCAAGGAGTTTGTAGAGATGCAAAATGGAAATATCACCGCAGAAAGTACCCCGAATGTAGGTACAAAAATTTGTTTTGTGATACCTCTAACGAAAATTTCGGATTTGAATAGCCATGAAGTACCCGAACCCAACAAAAATATTGATAGTAAATTGGGAAGCGGACGAATTTTGGTTGCCGAGGATAATAAATTTAATCGCCTATTTGTCGAAAAAGTATTAATCAAAAATAATTTGACTTTTGATTTTGCACTCGATGGCAATGAAGCAATCGAAAAGGCTCAAACTACACAATATAGCTTAATTTTGATGGATATTGAGATGCCTATTTTAGATGGATTTGAAGCTACAATAGCTATTAGAAATACAGAAAATATCAATCAATTTACGCCAATTATTGCCTTGACTGCTTCAGCCCTAAGCAGTATTAAAGAAAATGCTTTGCATGTAGGCATGAATGGTTTTTTATCGAAGCCATTTACTCCTGACCAACTTAATGAATTATTGAATGAATTTGTTTGTGCAAAATAGTTGATTTTAATAGTTATTTTTCGAGAACTCAAAATAATACAATTTGTCGTTTCACGAGTAAAGTAATAGTCTATTTATTCAAAAAATAATAAAGAAAATAAACCTTTTGTCTTAAAAAATGATTTATTTACAGAACGGTTTTATTTATGTACACAAAAAATAAATTAAAATGCACATTTTCGACCATACATTATTAGGTATTTTACAAGTAATGATTGCTTTATTTGCAGGTGTTTTATTTCTGCAGTCTGGCTTCGATAAAGTTTTTGATTTCAATGGCAATAAAAGCTATATTTCAAGTGTTTTTTCGAATACTTTCTTGAAATCATCTGCCTCTTTTTTGTTTATAATTATACTTGTGTTAGAGGTATTGGCAGGAATTACCTCATTTGGCGGAGGCTTACTCTTATTTTTCACTGGGCAAAAGGACTTTGCTGTTTTAGGCATCGAACTTTCTTTATTGTCGATACTATGTCTTTTCACCGGACAACGAATAGCTAAAGATTATGCAGGTTCAGCTTCGTTGGTTGGATATTTTTTATTATTTGCGTTTGGTCTTTTCTTGTTCTCATTGAAAGGTTGAAAAATGCCGCTGATAATAAAAACAGCGGCATTTTTTTATTAAAACCAATCTCCCTGCATATCGACAGTAACAGAGTTGTCACTCTTCATTCTCATGGCAAGAGCCTCTATTTTGACAAGTTCATATTCATAAAAATACTTCATCGTCATCCATTTCCCCTGATAAAAATTTTTATCTTCCGCATGTGCTTGTTCCATTCGACGAAGAGCCGTTTCTGCCTGTTGTAGCCATTGCCAAGCAATTGTTATAATCCCGAACATTTCCAAATAAAGTGTCGCATCAGCAAGATATTTCTCTGTTTCTCCTTGTTGAGCCAGAGATAATAAATGCTGGGTTACCTCTTGAACTTTCAGAATATAACTCCTTAATTTCTCTGCATAAGGTTTCAAGGCATCATTAGACATGGCTTTTTCGATAGATTTTTCTATTTCAACAAAGAGTATCTGAGCTGCTTTCCCATGTTGCATGCTGACCTTTCTGCCTAATAAATCAATTCCATGAATGCCTGTTGTACCTTCATGAATCGGGTGGATACGTGCTTCACGGTAAAATTGTTCTACTGGAAAATCAGTAGTATAGCCTGCTCCTCCCAATGTTTGTACCGCTGCACTGGTAGATAAACAGCACATTTCCGAAGGATAAGATTTAGCTATCGGTGTTAGCAAATCCAATAATAAAGCATATTTTTCTTTGGCATCACCTATTTCTACATGAATCAAGTCCGCCAATTTGCTACAATAAATCAACAATGACAAAGACCCTTCCACCACCGACTTCTGAAACAACAGCATCCGTTTTACATCAGCGTGATTGATGATGGGGGTTTGCGGTAATTGCGGATTTTTTTCAGAAATTTTTCTTCCTTGAGGTCTCTCTTTTGCATAATTAAGAGACGCATAATATGCTGCCGTTCCGATTGCAGTCGCATTCATCCCGACGGTTACTCTTGCTTCATTCATTAATTGAAACATATATGACAGACCTTTGTGTGGCTCGCCGACTAAATAACCATAGCAATCATCAGAAGCCCCCATACTGAGATGAGCAATCGGAGCTCCTTTGTAGCCCATTTTATGAAAAATCCCAGCTGTCGTCACATCATTCCAAACAAGGCTATCCCCTTCGATTCTTTTTTGTGGCACCACAAACAAAGATATTCCTTTTGCACCCAAAGGTGCTCCCTTAATTTTAGCCAACATCAAATGAACCACATTTTCGCAGGCATCGTGGTCGCCAGCAGATATATATATTTTTTGACCTTTAATCTTATAGACACCTTCTTGGCTAGTCGGTTCTGCGGCAGTAATAATATCCGACAAAGAGCTGCCCGCATCAGGCTCTGTCAGTGCCATTGTTGCCTGCCATTTTCCCGAATAAATCGCTGGAGTAAATGTTTCAATCAGTTCTTTTGAGCCAAAAGTACGAATCAAGTTCGATGCACCTCCACTCATGTAAGTAAAAATACTCGAAGAATAATTGGCGGCTTGAAAAATAAATCCAGCAGCATTCAAGATAGTAGTAGGCAATTGCTGTCCACCTTCCTCATAATCAAAAGCAGCATTGACCCATCCGTCTTCTCCCATTTTTTTGATAATCGCCTTCATTCCCTCATGGATACGAATTTTGCCATCTATCAGTTGAGGCTCATTTCTATCCATTTCTGTTAATAAAGGTAATAGCATTTTTTCAGCAATAGCCTCTGCCGCATCCAATACCATCATGAAAGACTCTTTGTCGTGGTCTTGAAAGTAGGGATATTGGCAAAGCGACTCACAATCGGCAAGTTCGAATAGTTGAAAATACAAATCTCTTTTTGAATAAAACATTTTATCAATAGATTAGAATAAATTAAGATTATTTTTATTTAATATGTCCTATTTAACTATAATTTTATCGATTGAGCGATGTGTAAAACCAAACCTAAACACATTTGTATCAATCCATCCAGAGGTTTAACCTAGATTAACATCCTCCTCCTTGAATTTCCATATTTTAATTCCTAAAATCACTCCAACGCCAAAAATACTCCCCGCAAATACATCTCTCGGAAAATGCTGGAACAAATAAACCCTCGAATAAGCAACCGCCATGGCAAGCACCAAAGCCAATATTGACCAATATTTATTTTTCAGGACAAACATACAAATGGAGGCAAAAGCAAAAGCTGTCATGGTATGCCCTGAAGGAAAACTTTGCCAATACGCTATTTTCAAACCCTCCACCAAATGGATTTGAGAAGTAAATTCCTTAAAAACTTCCATCGGTCGAGGTAACAAAAAAATATTTTTTAAACCAACCGATACCAATACTTTCGCCAACCACCCCATTCCAATCAATTGAATAGACTTCCACGAAAATTCTTTTTTTTTCCGACCAATAATCCACCAAAATACAAGTAAAATCAGCCAAACATAATCTTCTCCCCATAGAGTTATCGAATAAAAAAGTATATCTTGAGTATAGCTATGCCTTGCATTCATCCAAAACATAATGTCTTTTTGAGAAAAAAATATCATTAAAAGAGCCATAAAAACGACCCAAAAGCAAAAAAAAAGAAAAAATAAGCGATTATTAGTAAGTATTTTAAGCATTTTCTGATATAAACTTTCTTAATTCCAAAATTACAATTAAATTTGCAGTCTTTCTGTGAAAACGTGAGCAAGATACTATCAAAATATGACATTAACATTCACGGACTCGAAGAAAAACGATACACGTTTGATTTTGAGGGGAGTGATGATTTTTTTGAAGCCTTTGAGCCGAGTTTTATTGAGAAAGGGCATTTTGTTGCCAAGGTAAACTTAATAAAAAACTCAACTCTTATTCAGCTTGACTTCGAGATTACGGGTAGTGTGGAAGTTACTTGTGATAGAAGTTTAGAGCTTTATGATGAACCATTTGTGATTCATGAGCGATTTATTTACAAATATGGCGAGAAGCATGAGGAAGTTTCGGATGAAATGGAAATTATTCCGAGAGGTGCGGCTACCATCAATATCGCTCAGCATATTTATGATTTCATTGCGGTTTCGCTACCGATGAAAAAGCTTCATCCGAAATTTAGAGATGAAGATTTTGATGAAGATGGCAAATTGGTTTATTCTTCTGAAAGTACTCAGGAAGAAAATGATGACGAGCAAGAAATAGACCCAAGATGGGCAGCTTTGAGTCAATTAAAAAAGAAAAATTAAGTTAAAAGTAAGATACTCTTACATTAATTTTTATCGATTATATATTTTATAAATTGTTAATAGCAAAATGGCACATCCTAAGCGAAGACATTCGAGCACGAGAAGAGATAAGCGTAGAACGCATGATTCTTTAACTACTAAAGCATTATCAGTAGATGCTAACACTGGCGAGATTCACGTTCGTCACCGTGCACACGTATTTGAGGGCAATTTGTACTACAAAGGTAAATTGGTAGTAGAAGGCTATCAAAACGCATAATTCTTAAGGATTTGGGCTGCTTTAGGGTAGCCCAAATCCAGAAATAAGTACTCACCAACAGAAATTGCCTTATGAAAATTGCCGTAGATGTTATGGGGGGTGATTTTGCTCCCAAAGCCATCGTCGAAGGAGTTGTAATGGCTGCAAATCAATTAACTGATGATGTAAAGTTGGTTATGATTGGCAAGCAAGGTATCATGCTGGATATTTTGCGTACACTTGATTACCCATCGCACTTAATTGAGATGGTCAATGCGGACGATGTGATAGAAATGGGAGAGCATCCTACAAGGGCATTCTCTCAAAAACCAAACTCAAGCATTAGTGTCGGGTTTAAACTGCTAAAAGAAAAAGAAGTCGATGCTTTTTGTAGTGCCGGTAATACTGGAGCTATGATGGTGGGTTCGCTCTTTACCGTAAAAACGGTTGGAGCTATTCAGAGACCCCCTATCGCTGGATTCCTTCCTCTGAAAAGTGGCGGTTATAGTTTGATGTTAGATATTGGGGCTAATGCAGATTGCAAACCTGAGGTTTTGGCTGAATTTGCAGAACTTGGCTCTTTATACTATAAATTTTCTTTTGGGGTTGATCAGCCTAAAGTTGCATTGCTCAACATTGGTGAAGAAGAACAAAAAGGTTCGACTGTTGTACAAGCAGCTCATCAATTATTGAAAATCAATAAGAAAATTAATTTCATCGGCAATGTAGAAGGAAGAGATTTGTTTGATGGAAAAGCTGATGTTATTGTAACAGAAGGATTTACTGGAAATGTGATTTTTAAAATGGGAGAATCATTCTATGATTATGCCGAAAGTAAAGGCATCAAAGACCCTCTCATAGATCGAATGAACTACGAAGTGAGTGGCGGTAGTCCTATTATCGGTATTAGAGGCAATGTGATTGTTGCTCATGGTATTTCTTCCCCTGAAGCAATAAAAAATATGATTTTCTTGGCAAAACGCCAAATCGAATCTAAAGTTACTGAACATATCATCGAATCTTACGAAGATTAAGAATCTATATTTTCTAACAGTCAGGCCATTTGGTCTGACTTTTCTTAACTATAACCTACATGAAATTAAAAGCAGCTATCACTGGTGTCCATGGCTATGTTCCTGAAGACATTTTGACCAACGAAGACTTAGCCAAAATTGT
>JACCEC010597440.1_pt1 | contig 46165 bp, 73 predicted proteins | sample 7450121 | NCBI WGS metagenome assembly JACCEC01 (sample SAMN15323455, study PRJNA562643) | freshwater metagenome | isolation source: river surface water | place: USA:Blue River Watershed | collected 2017-08-18 | reverse complement strand
TGCCGGGAGTTAAACCGGTCAGCAGCTTGATGGCGGCACCACCACCGCCGCCGCCCCAGCCGCCAGCACCACCGCCGCCGCCAGCCCCACCGCCACCAACCACAGTGACTTTTACCGCTGTCACGCTGGTCGGGATAGTGAAGGTGCCGTTGGCAGTGAAGACTTGGCCGCGACCGCCTACATACGCAGAGGCCGTCGCGGCAGTGGTCTGTGTGGTGTTGTCGGGGAATTTGATACCGCCCGAGGTGGACTGGATCACGCCTGCGTGAGTGGCTCCGCCCGTCGTCGAGAGGTTGCCGCTGGTGTCCAGCACCATCGCGGTAGTGAAGGTGATGGCTGCGCCTGCGGTGCCGGATGGCGCGGTGAACCACTGGTGCTGACCAGACGATTTGCTAATGCTGTAAATGCCAGCAAACCCCGCCGTCCGATAAAGGTTGTTGCCGTTGAGGTAGCGGTTGGACGAGATTTGCGTGTTTACAGAATCCGCATTGAACGCGCCGTTGTTTACCTCAATAGCCTTGCTGGTGCTTTCCCACGCACTCGGAGTCACCCCCAGGCCCAGGTTGCCGGAACCATCTGGAGTGACCCCCAGATACCCAGTAGCGATTTGACTGAGCGTTACCCGCTTAGAAATACCGGAGTCGTTCGTCTCCAGTTGCATACTCCCGTTAGCAGAACTGGCTGCGGGGAGTTCTGAAATTTTAACTTCAGTTACCATTTATAAAAACCCTTTTCCATTCCCCGCCTGTTTTGACATAGACGGTCTGAGGTACAACCCAAGAACCCCCGTACTTGACTGACGGGGTAATCTCCCGCCACTGATCGCCATTCTTCGCGTAAATCTTACCGATGCGATAAGTGATAGCGTCAGCAGAGAATGCGGAAGAGCCCGACAGAGACGCATACCCACTGAAGATCAGTTGGGACTGTGCGCTCAGGGTACCCAAGGCACTCAGGTCAGCCTCAGCCAGGATGACCACGGAGCCGCTAGCTACAAGACTACCAGCAGCACTCAAGGACACAGTGGCCCGCGTTGTCCTCGTACCAGCAGCCGATACAGAGCCCGCACCAGACAGTCCAGCAGAGGCGAGAGTGGTTCTGGTTGCCGCCGCAGCAAGTGAGGCAACACCGCTAAGGGTTGCTATCCCAGGTGTGCTTCGCGTTGCGGAGACCGACAAGATGCCGGTAGCAGTGAGCGAAACACCACCAAAGGCTGTACGAACGCCAGCAGCCGACAGAGCAGACGACCCTGCAAGAGAAGCAGACCCTTCGTGCAAAACGAAGGACAGCGACTGGTCGATCCGGTATAGGGAATCTTCAGTGACCCGGAAGTTACCATCTTCAGTTATCCGTTTGGGATAACCAGAGTAACTCTGGAGGAGAGCGCCAGCAGACAGAGCGCCGGAGCCTACCAGATCAGCAGCACCACTGAACGCAACGCTACCGGAAGCAGCCAGGGAGGAAGACCCGGAGAGGCCTGCTGCACCGTCCCAAACGTAGGAGCCGCTTGCAGCGAGGGTGCCCGAGCCACTAAGCGAAGCCGAGCCAGTGACAGCAGCAGGGCGAAGCGCCAATGTTGCAGCGCCCCAAGAGTCAGACGTTGTGCTTTCACCGCCAGCCCACGCCGTGGGGTCAACAGCACCGCTGGACCAGCCGCTCTTGTAGTAGACACCGATGCGAGGGCCCGAGGTTGTGCCTGTAGCCCCAACCTGACCAATTTCAGTGAACCCCGAGGGACCAGTAAAGGCAACCGAAGGCGTCGTATCGCCGGTCTGGAGACCGCCTGTGATGACCCAGGCACCTGGAGTCACGGGGGTGATTGCAGGGCCGTTAGCAAGGCCCGCGTTAGTACCCGTGGCGGTAGTGGTGGTGGCGTCCAGCGGAGTGGTTGTGTCCACCCCACGGAAGACTGCCACCAGCGTTGCGCTACCATAACTGGCGCTGTTGGAGCCGGTTACGGTGATACTGGTTTCAGAACCATCAGCGACCCGATAACTGACTGAGAGGTTTGCGTCCCTAGTGTCGTTTGCGTAGAGGTCAGCAACCTCAGTGTATCCTGCGGTAGTTACACCAGGGTTTAGATCGGACGCTTGGGGGAAGCCACTGTAGACAACGATAAGATCGCCCGCTTGGGGCGCGGTGCCTATACCCCCGGTAAGGCTGGTGAGGCTGAAGTTGTAAGTGGCGGATGCTGTGGAGTTTACAACCCCTAATGCACGACCAACGTATTGAATAGCCATTTAAGCCCCCAGCCCAAATCGCTATTAAGCCAGCGTCAGAGTCAGAGCGCCCGCAGCAATCTGGAAGGTATCACCATCGTTAACAACCCGGGAGGCAGTCAGGGGACCATGCCACAGCAGGTTACCGGCACTAGCGGCATCAAAGATACCAACGTGGGTGACGGTGCCGTAGTTAGCGCCAGAAGCCGTCCAAGAGATGTTCGCGGTGTTGCTGGTGGAGCCACCAGGCGTAGAGGCAGCGTTGAACGTGGCCGTCTTGCGGGAGTAACCGCCCGTAGAGACCTCAGTACCACCGCCAGAGTCAGACGGGGCAGCCGTGTACAGAGCAACGTGCCAAGCCGTAGGACGGGTAGCAGCACCCGTGGTCATCATCCAATCCAGCAGCAGCTTTTCGGAGTAGTCGGAGAGTTGGGACATAATGTTCCTTAGGTATTAATCTTGAACCAAACATCACCATCGACACCTCCGGTGGGGTCGCTGGTAGAAATCGTAAAATGGGAAATGAGAGCAGCCGCCTGAGCAGCCGAAGCAGCAGCATCGCCTGCCGAAACAGAAGAAGAGATAGCCGAAGCAGATGCCGCAGAAGCAGCCTGTTGTGCAGCAACCCTGTCAGCATCAGCAGCGGCCACCTTTTCATTCAGAGCATCAATAAGCTCATCGGTGGTGTTCTGATCAGGGGCCGTGGAGCCCCCATAGAAAAAGCTAGTGGTAGCCATAGGACACCTCAGTACTCAGTGCCGTAGGGGCTACCAATAGCCATGGAGGACTGATCCATCTCAGTGAGCAGAGCCTGCTCAGTCAGTTCGTTGTAGACCCGTCCATAGGTCTCTTCAAAGAGGGGCTTTCGCTCATCAATGAAGTAATCGGCAGCGTAAGACAGGGAGCCGTAGATCAGCAGATCAGGGGCAACCACCGTGACGAAGTTCTCGGAGGTGTCCTCAGTAAGGTCAGGGATTTCACCGTAGTAGACCATGACAACCGTAGCGCCCTCAGGGGGCGTTGGGCTGAGTCGAAGGGAACCCTGGACACGGGTGTACATACTAGGGGTATCGATGTACTGCGGCTGAGACAGCAGCCTGCCGATGTCCACATACTCCAGCAGCGTACCATCACAGTAGAGGTACTTGATATTCAGGAAGTCCTCAGGGAGCGTAAGAGACCCCGGAGTGACATCGTTGATCGTGTAGGTCTCCATCTTCTCCATCGGGGGAACCCGAAGAGTGCGCTGGATTCGCGCGAGGCCCTGCTCAAGGAAGGTATCTGCCAGTTCGTTAGAGCAGTCGTTGCGGTTGAGCAGGGCAAGGAATTGGGATCGAATCTGGCTTTTGTTCATACCTGTTTATTCGTGGTAATGAATGCGTCCAAGTTCTCAGTTCGGAGCCTGGACAAAATCTGAGCAGCAGTTGCGTTGTAAAAATCAAAGCCTTCACGCATCCATTTTTCCACCACAATGACGGGGATGCTAGCAACTCGCATGGTTTCACCTTCACGCACAGAGGAACTAGCGGCTTTCTCAGCCTTTAGACCATCGATGAAGGATTGCGGAATCTCTTGATACCGCTCAATGACCAGACCTTCTGAGTTTTCATCGAAGGCTACGTTCTGATCAATGAATTGATTGTGATTGATGTTTTCTTGCATAACAACAAAAGCCCCCAAGGGAGGAGAGAGCATCCTCCCAAGGGGGTCAACCAGTTACCCTATCAGGGCAGCATCGGGTTGGTGCCGGTCAGGCCGGTGATGGCCCCCGAAGCCTTGTAGTTAACGTGCTTCAGGCCGAATTCACCGACCACGAAGTGACGGTCGGCGTCACCAGTCTTAGCCAGCAGAGTGCGGCTGAACGGACGCAGCACAGCCTTCTTCCAGTTGGCCGGATCGAACACCAGGGCCGAGTCAGCCTTCATGAAGCGGTTCAGGACAACCTTCTGGGTGCCGAACGGGGTCACCAGCACATCGATGACGTTCACCAGCTTGGTGCCGGTGTCGAAGTCACGGGTACGGCCCGAGGCAGCAGCGAAGCCAGCCACGATCAGCGAGTCAGCAGGCTTGATCATGAACACGGTGCCTTCACCGCCAGCTTCGTACAGCTTCTGGTTCACCGACAGGTGCATGGCTTCGGTCAGGGCAGCAGCGGTGCCGTTCACAACCTTCACAGCGGTGTTGATGATGGCAGCGCCGGTAGCATCGTTGCCCCAGACGTTACCGAAGGTGCGGGCCACGGAGGTGGAGCCGACAGCGGCGTTCTGAGCCACGCCAACCAGGGCGTATTCGAATTCACGCTTCAGTTCAGCGGACTTCTTGCTCAGTTGGTAAGCGGTTTCCTTAGCACGGCCATAGGTGCTGATGGCATCAGCCGTGGCAGAGACCTTGATGGTCTTAGCCATGATCTGCGTGTAGTTCGAACGCATCGTGGTGGCGGTCAGATCAGCGTCAGAGCCGTCAGCACCTTCAACCACAGCGTTAGAAGCCACAGCAGCCAGGTCATCTTCCTGCCACTGGTACACGGTGTTGTTCACCGACTCCTGACCAATCATGGACTGGAAGGGAGTAGCGGTGGGGGCGATGTTGGAGATGACATCAGAGATGTCTTCCTTCTTGCCAACCTGATCGTAAGTCTTGAAATGGGTAGCCATTATAGTGTTTCCTTAAAAGTGAAATGAATTTTGGTTTGACGATTTATTCGTCGTTGGACCAGCGACTGAGGAACAGATTCGCTGCATCATCAACGGAGCCAGAGGTCTGAAGATTCTTTTTGGCACGGACAGTCTGATCCCCCTTCATAGACTGGGGGCTAGAGGTCACGGTGGACTTCACGACTTTCTTAGGGGTCACCACTTTCTTCTTGGTGACGATCTTCTTGCTCTCGTCGTACATACGAGCTTTATGAATTAGCTGGATTGCAATAGGATCAACCAGGTTGTTGACAACCTCAGCCTCCATACCAGTGCTAATTGCATACTCACGAATCTGGTCATACAGCGTAGGGGACCAGTTAGGGATTGCTTCACGCAAGACCTTCACGGATTCCTTAGCGGCTTCCTGTAGGGCTTGCTGTTGCTGGGCCTGCGTCTGTTTGACAAACGCATCAGCCTCTTCAGAAATGAAACGGAAATCCTCGTAGGCGGCTTGCGCTTCGGCGCGAAGGGCTGCGAACTGGTCAACATCCAACTGCTTCTGGGCAACCATGAAGTCGATCTTGCTGTAGGGTTCCCACTTCGCAAGAGCCTTCTGGTACATCTTGTCCAGAGTAGCGGATGCCTTAATCGCAGCAGCCTCAGCTTCCTTACGCTTGGCCGCAGCTTCTTGGCTTTTCCGGGTCAAAGCCGCTTCTTGCCCGTAGAGCCGCTTCAGGTCCTTGACCGATACCTCCAACTCCTCGCCATCCACCTTGACTTTGACAAGGGCATCCTCCTCAAGGACCTTCTTAGGTTCCTCTTTGGATTCTTCCTCTTCTTCGTCTTCAGCTTCCTGTTCAGAGTCTTCCTGAGGGTCGGTCTCAGTCTCTTCTTCGGTTTCTACAGTTTCTTCGGCTTCGTCTTCAGACTCCTCCGCAGTGGTGTCTTCAGACTGTTCATCTTCCTCAGGGGCTTCGGATACCGTCTCCGGGTCCTCTTCACTCCACTTGGAAAGAAAGGCAGCGGCTGCATCATCTTGAGTAAGTTGCGGAGCCGCTTCAATGTCTTGAGCAGCCACGCCCATCGGGGTAGTAGCTTTGGTGTTCATAATTTAATTAGAATCAGATTCTTCGTAACTGGCGTTTTCAATGATCTGGTCACGCATTGCGACCCATTGGTTCAAGACGCCAGCGATGTCTTGAACAGCACGGGCACCTGCATAGAGGCTTTCCCGTTCTTGGTTCTGTTCGGGCTTCGTGTTCAACAGAGAGCCCATGTAAATGTTGATGAGTTCGTTCATCACAGCCAAGAATGCTTCCTGTTTCAGAAGGTTCTCGGCTGCGTTACCGCGCTCAATCAGGATTTCGTTATTCAATCGAATACCTATTAACTGTTCGGACTAATGATGGCGCGGGCATTCTCAGGGTCCTGAGCCTGCTGTTCCTTAGCCATCTCCAGTTCCTCAATTGCAATCGCGTTGCGGGAGTTGACCTCGTATTCCTTACGGTCCATCTCACGCTCCTTGACCATCTGCTCCATTGCAAGGCGCATACGATCCAGTTCGATACGCATGGTCTCCAGTTCAGCATTGACCTGAACCTTCTGGGCAGATGCCTGGGAGACAACCTCTTGGGCCGCAACCTTGCGCTCTTCCAGTTCGATCTGCTTCATGACCATGGGGTCAGGCTGCGGAGGCTGCGGGACAGAGAGGAACTCGGTGACGTTCTTGATACCAGCCTTCTCCAGAATGGTACGCATCATGGCGAACTTGTTCTGAGGCTGATACAGAGGAGCCATCGTGGGGTCAGCAGACAGTAGCTGATGCACCATCATGAACTTCTGAGCCTCACGCTCTTGCTCACCGTAACCCAGCTTCAGTTCAACCGTGGCGTCCTTACGCTCTGCCCACTCGTAGGGGGCAATGCGCTGGAAGTCCCCAGCCACCTGAATGACCTTCTCAGCCTTCTCGTGAGCCAGTACCAGTTCGTAGACACGCAGGTACAGTTCCTTGACGAAGACAGCGAAGTTGCGGGCAATGATCTTCTCCCGCTGCTGGCTCAGGCTCACCAGGTCATTGACCATGCCCTGAGAGTTCTGCTTGGAGACAGCATCCTTGTTCAGGCCCTGCGACAGACGGCTGACGCCAGTGACCTCTTCCTTGTCCTCATCCAGCAGTTGCAGGGTCTGGAACACGAAGGGGTTCAGGGAAGCCTGCTGCATCGGCAAGATGCCATCAGGGCGGGTGACGTTCACGATGCCACCAAAGCGGTTCTCAATGAGTTCCTTGGGGTTCGTGACGCTACCCTTGACCACCATGTAGCGGGGGTTGTTGGTAATGACCGTGTGGTCCAGGATGCCTCGCATCAGGACAGTACGGGCGTTCTGCGTCGGGATGACCTTGTGTGCGTAGTTCGTGCCATAGAAGGCATGAGGAACGGGCAGGGGGCAAAAGCCAATGAACGGCTTGCAGTCAGCCTCTTCCACATCCAGAATGACGTTGCCACTCTTGATGATCTTGTACAGCTTGGTCTCGCCAGTGCCGTCCATATCCAGAGGCAGGTAGCACTCATAGACCATCACGTACTTGGACTGCTCCTGTACCTCACCATCCAGATTCAGGCGGTCAGCGCCAACCGAATCGTGACGGGCCAGGAACTCAGGGTCCATGGACAGTTCTGCATCATCCTGCGCACCAATCTGCTCCACCTTCTTGGGGTCAAAACCCATCTTCAGAAGATCAGAGAAGGTCTTGCGGGTGCGATGAGCAACGAACGGGGCTTCCTTGATGGAGCGGGCCTGCGGGGTGATCAGGAATTCCTCAGGTGGAATCACATCGATCTGGACTTTGGATTTGTCCAGAGTGCGGGTCAGATCACCGGAGAACAGGCCAGTATCAGGGTCCTGCTCAACCTCCACCTTCTTGATGTCAGGGGCAGATGCAAGCATCTCCACTTCTTCAATAGATAGGTTGGAGAACTCTTCTTCCACCTCCTCCTTGCACTCATCCCAGTAGGTCTTGACGACACCCACACGGGCCATCAGGCCATCCTGGATGGTGTCAGAGAAAATCTGGAAGGAATCGTTCTGGCGATGGATAACGTAGTCGCAGTATTCCGTAGCGATGCGGGAAGGAACGACATCCTCAGGACCCTGGGGGTCAAAAGAGACGATCTTGTTACCGGCAGCGAAGGTCTCCAGCAGGACAGCCTTCAGGGACTCCACAGCGTCAAAGACATCCATGGAGACGTACTTGGAGTTACCCGCATGGGCAGGCTTGGGCAGCTTACCGTTGTAGTAGGATAGAACGTCTTCACGCTCTTGACTCAGCTTTGAGTCATAGAACCCCACAGAGGTGTGGATGGCCCGATCTACAAGAGCCGCGAGTTCGCTTTTCTTTACCGGCTTAAATCTAGATTCAGCCATACTTAAATTGCCTCAAGGTAATAATCGTCAGTCACTTCAACTGGCGTGAAGCGTCCTTCGTGTATGAAATTCGCAATTGCTAGAGACATAACGCAGTCGTCATGACAGCCCTTTTCTGCTTCCATCTTTCCCTCCTCAGTGACCACATAGGTCATGAGTTCTCGGATGGTGAGCTTGTCGTTGAGCGTTAGGTCATCTTCGCGCAAGGCAGCACGGAGTTTGTCAATGATCAGGGGTTTGGTTTTCACCGTCGTTCTAAAGCCGAAGGTGACCGTCTCATTTTCCGTCTGCTTATCTACAGAAGATTCGAAATACAGGTTCGGGTAGGCATGATCCTTACCCAGCCTGGTCACGGTCAAAATACCGTGGTTGTTGTTTTCCACACCCATGCGGGCGGTGTTGAAGAAGTGCCCGAGGGAGTTCAGGACATCAGCGAAGTAGTCAGGGTGAACATGGGAGCGATAGATCGCAACCTGTTCCTTCTTGGAGTTCAGCACCTGGGCCACAGACCAGTCACCACCACGGATACCCATGGCAACGTCTGCTCCGATGTAATAGGTCTCACCCGGATCGTGGTGCTTGTACATGAGCAGTTCCCCACGGGGATGCTCAACCCACTCTTCACCCTCTAGAGCAAGTCTCTGGACAATCTCAGGGGTCTTCTCAATGCGAGCAGCCAACTGCTGGCTGTTGAAGACCGGACGGCCCGAGGTCAGGAAGGCTTCATCTGCCGTGCAGGGATACTCCTGCATGAACATATCTTCACCGTTGACCGCAACCTTCTTGCGCCTGAACATTAGCTGCTCATCATCAAGACCAAACTTCTCAAACAGTTCTTCTTCCTTAGGGGTCCTCTGGAAGTTCTTAGGCACCGGCTCTCGGTATTCCTTCTGGATAAACCAGGGGATGAATACCGCTTCAAACTCGGATCGACCTTCGACAGCAGACTTCCAGATTTCATGGAAGGGGTTACCGATACCGTTAGCCGTAGACTCCACATACACCATCGTGCCAGGAGCCGAGGGGATGGCCTGCATCAGGCCGTTGATGTTGTCCTTGGCGGTTGCCGGGGGATAGAAGGCGGCTTCAGACAGGTGAGCCAACTGAATGGTTTCACCACGGCCCACACCCTCACCACCAGCGGTAGCAACCATGTAGGAGCTATCAAGAGCATCAAAGGCGAGTTCCTTACGGGAGGAGTACTTCGTCTTTGGTTTTAGAATCTCTGGGCAGTGTTCATAGTATCGCCGCGTCATATCAAACAGGGCCTTGGTAGACTCTGCTTGGTGCGTCATCACGATAGCTTTAACTGCCTTGTGCTGGGTAGTCCACCAGAATAGGAGACCACCAATAACAGTGGAGAGGCCCTGCTGTCGGCCTTTCAGCACAACAACACGGACCTTCCCTGTCGTTTGGAGTTGCCTTACGACAACATCACAGAATTGCTTCTGTGCTTCATTGAGGATAAGGGGAACAACCGTCCCCTCTTTGGTTCGAATTTTCAGCGAGTGTTTCGCGTAAAACTCAAAGTCATCAAGAAGACGCTTCCGTACCTCACGGATAGCATCACTCATTACTTCCTATCTTGGTTCATTTCCTTAGCGATGTCCTCAAGGAAGGACTCAGCCGACCTGACATTGACGTTCGCTTCGGTTGCGGGTTTAGAAAGGGTCCACTCAAGTACCGTCTTGGCAGCAGTCAGTTTATCTTTCGGGTGGATATCCTCCCGACGCATAATTTCAACTGCGGTTTCGATGGCCTCTTTAGCGAACTCCTGCTTGGGAATTGCGTAGCCTTTATGTTCCATAAATTTGACGATTTCCTTTGCCTCTGCTTTCGCAGTCTTAATGAAAACGTCCCTTTTCGATTTCAAGAAACCCTCAGTCGCACCCCGAGGACGCCCCAGACGCACACCTTCAGCTTTTCGCTTATCGGTCCACATCTTCCATAGGGCTCTGCCCTCTTCGGTCTGCTGAAGACGGTAGAAGTAGTTATTCGGGTTTCCCCGCTGGCTGGACTGGTCGACCTGCTTTCGCTTTTTTCGCGGGTTTCTCGGGACTGTCCACACCCGCCAAGGGTACCCCATCTCCCTCATTTGCTTGGCGAAGATTCCCTCCGGGACCGGCCACGGGAGATGTTCCGGCACGAAGTCCGGTCGTTCCAATTGATCGTGAATACTCATTCAAACGGCCCTCCATTGCGGCTTGCACAACGGCCAGGGATGGTTCGGAAGCGGGGCACATCATTGCGGACGGGAGTGCCATAAGCATATCCCGACCGATTGCGATCCGCTGTTCGGTTGAAAAGGCTGGGTCACTCGTCGCTTTGTCGAAGAGTGCCCAGAGGTTATAAATGTCGTAGGATTTCATTTAGCCAGACCAAAACGCCTCAAGAGGTCAATGTCCTCAGGAGGTAGTTTGTCAGGAGAGGTTTTGTAGAGACGGTTGGCTTCAGATGCCCGCTTGGTCAGATAGCCTCGCAGGTTGTCAATCTTCACGCCCATCGTATCCGTTGAACGTCCAGCCAGAGCAGCCACCTCATCGTCAGACAGCTTTCGGACCATCTGAGAGATAGGGTTAGACTTGCCGGGGACTTTGGCAACAGGCGCAGCAGCAGAGGCTGCTTCTGTGGCCGCCGATAACAAACCCTTCTCCTTCATGTGGAGGAGGCGGTCAGTCGTTTGCGTCAGGATAGCCCGAGAACCAACTGTCTCGTTATTCGCCAGCTTCTTCATGAAGGGGGCAAGGTCAGGCATTTCATTGGCAATCATACCAAGGCCCTTATTCAGTTCGTCAGGGCCGAGGCCCGTGTGATACTGAAGAACAGCGTTTGTGCCTCCCCCAACCTTCTCCATCTTCATGGGACGGGGTTTGATGCCCATATCCTTGTTAGCGGTCTTGAGAAGATTGCCAGCCTCAAGCGCAGCTTTCTGCTCGGCAGCGGCGGCGGCTTTAGTTGCAAGCGCCTTCTGCTCCGCTTCCCTCGCTAATGTACGAACCAGCGAAATGTCTTGAGACGCCTGTGAGGCCCCAAATCGACGCAAGACCTCATCGGCCGCGCCTTCCTTCTTGAGGAGCTTACGAACGACATCCGCACGGTCTGCCTTGCCGGTCGCCATCTGAGCGAACTTCTCGGCTTTGGGAGCAACCATACCACCAAGGATAGCGCCTGGGACACCACCTACAGCGCCACCCACAGCCGCAGGGGCAGCAGTAAACATACCACGGGCAGCAAGAGCCCCAAGGGCCTCACTTGCGTGGGTCTGTTGAGTCAGGCTGTTCAATCGCTGGTACTTCGTGATTGCAGCAGCAAGCGCATTACCGGAATCGCTTCCCATGATCTTCATGAGGTCGTCACCGGTGACTGTCTTCTTGCCCAGAAGGACGTCCTGAACGTCAATCGTTTTCAGTAGGGACGGCTCAACCCGCTTCACAGCGTTGAGAACCTCACCCACGTAGCGATTACCGACATCGTTGATTGCTCCGACCATCAGGTCTGCATCACGGCGGTTTCCGTTACCAGCTGCTTTAGCAAGGTCTTTGATGACCTCTGCATCAATCTGACCACCCTCACGGGTTCCGGCTTTCGAGACGATCTTATCCGCAGCGCGGTTGGTCATCACCTTACCGACACCCGCCTTGCCAGCCGCAAGGACAGCAAGACCGGCAGCGGTCTCGGCAGGAGCAGCCTCCATAGAAGCCCCAAGGCCCCCATAGACAGCAACATCCTTAGCGACCTCGCGAGCGCTACCGCCCGTTCCAGGCATCAGGATACTCAGGGCACCCTTAACAGCCTGCGGGGCCTTCTCAGCCAGCTTGTTGACGACAGTGCCGGTAGCAAGGCCAGCGGCGGCTTTAGTACCTTCCGCAACAGCCTTCTCCGTCTTCGTCTCAGGCTTTGCCAAACCAAGAGTGTCAGCAGCAAGGGCACCGGCACCGGGGTTCTTCATACCGACAGTACGAGAAACCTTGTCAGCCAGTTCACGCTGACCAAGCAAACCAAGGGCACCAGAGGCAAACTCACCAGCAGCCCTGACGGGAAAGGTGAAACCTTGCTCAAGACCCTCAAGGACGTTTCGGGTGCCGAGGCCGAGGTTACCGGCAACGGATCGTTGTGGGACTGCGGGAGCCTTAGGGGCCTCCTTAGGAGCAGCCGGGGTTGCCTGAGGCGCAGGAGCAGCAGTCTTCGGCTCTTCAGCCAGAGGCGCAGCCTGCCACCAGTTGTCACCACCAGAGTTACTGGCGGGAGCGGCATCCGCAAGGGGAGCAGACTCCCACCAAGCGTTAGCAGCCGCAGGGGCTTTACCACCAGTTACCATAGAAGATGCCCTTTGAATTTTAGTAGCGTATGCGGGGTCTTCCGCATAGGAACCACGGACACCCTCTTTGAGACCCGCAGCGAACACCGCAGCATCCGAACCGGCACCGACAGCCTTGGGATAAGACCGTTTGATGAAATCGGCGTAGTAGTCCGCGAACTGTTCGGGACTCTCAAACCTGCGGTAAGCATCCCGAGAGCCCGTCATGTTGTCCGTAGCCACCACCCCGTTACCGCTGGGTGCTTTGATGTTGCCCAGGTTGTTGGTTCCGGGGATGATGGACTTACCCCACCCAGTTTCGTTGCCGAACTTGGCAAGGAGGATGTCTGGGGAGACACCAATCTCCTGGCCGATACGCTCTGCAATGGGACGATAAGTAGTGACGAACTGATTGACCCTATCGTTTCCACCGGAAGAGTCAGCCACAGGGGAGTTCTCCCACCAAGACATAGAATCTCCTTACGGTTTCACGCGGATAGTGTTATCAGGGGCGCGGAAGCGAGTTCCAGAGGGAATAGCGTCGAAGTCGGCCTTGCTACGGGGAGCAGCGACACCACCATCAACACCCTTCGGAACAAAGCCCTCAAGGGTGCCGTTTTGCTTAAAGTACGTTTGAGCAGCGTCCTTATCCAACTGCATTGCCGCAATCTCACGCGCAATCGTGCGGAGGTTAGCCGCGTTTTGCTGCTCACTGAGGTTGGGGTTGTAGGCCCGAGCCAAGAAGCGATCACCTTCAGCCTGCGTGAACTGACCGCCCAGAGTAGCCCGCAGACCACCCTGAATAACCCGCTCCGCACGGTCCTGAAGAGAAGCCCCATCAGGAAAGACACGATCACGGATAGACTTCGGCAAAAGACCAATAACAGGGCCGGAAGCCGTGTCAGTCTTTTCAAGCGCATCAGCAATGCTGGTAAGCTCTTGGACGTTCAGACCGGCCTGGACACGCTCTGGAGCACTTTCGCGCTCTGCCTTGCGGGACTCTGCGCCAGACTTCAGACGGTCCTTAGCCTCTTCAACAAGGATTGCCTTTCGGACATCATAGTCAAAGTCTGCCAGCTTCAGCGCCTTGTTCATCTCCATAACCTGATCAATGGTCTTGGGGACAATCGACCCGTCAGGCATCTGAACAAGCTGGATAGCCCCGTTAGGGCCAGCCTGTCCGACGATCTTGGGCATCATGCGGGCTTTTTGAGCTTCTCGCACCTTTGCAGTCTCAGCATCTTGAGATGCGAACTGCATCATCGTCTTTGCGGGATCAGCCGTACCCGCCGCAGTAAAGCCACGGATGAGATGCTCAATAGGACTCACACCCGTCTTGGAGTCATCAAATAGGCGGGACATAATGCCCGGCTGCTGAGGAACCGGAGTGACGACAGCATCAGACACCGGGGCCATCTGAGCGAAGTTCTGACCGCCTCCAGCATCAATGTTGTCGCTAGAGGTGTCTGGGGGTAGCCGATCAACAGAAGCCGTGGCCACATCAATAGGGGCAGGCAGCGGAGGAGCAGTCACAGCAGGGGCAGGAGGCTGCGCCAAAACACCACGGGGACGCGCAGCATTCGGGCTCACAAGGGGAGGGTTCACCACACCCCTACCAGCACCCACCTGATTAAGGATGCCCGCACTAGGGACATCAGGAGCCATCCTCTGACCATCAGCCGCCTGCGAGAAGTAGGCGAGGAGGTCAGCAATAGAAAAAGCCATCTAGACCCCCTTAACGAAACGTTTTCCAGGCGGAAGCACCGCCCAGGGCCAAGGAACCAAGCTGAGAAGCCAGCGAGGGCTGCGTGGACACACCGGCAGAGCCTTGAGTCTTCGTCTGAGCAGCGCTACCAACCAGCGCGGAGTACACCGACAGCGGGTTCTGGATAGACTCATCAAAGTACGATTTGTTGGCATCCAGCGTGGCCTGGTTCTGGCCCTGATAGAGACCACCAGCCGCCTGACCCTGCCCAAAGTTCGTACCAGCGACAGACTGACCCGCGTTGATGAGGTCAGCCCCGAAGCCGCCAGCAGTTTGCAGACCAGCGTTGGCCTGAAGCATATTCTGGAGGTTCTGGTTGTACTGGTTCTGAGCCATGTTGAGGCCCTGACCAAAGAACTGGCTGCGGATCGTGTTGGCAGTATCAGCCATACGGTCCTGAGCCCCACGGGTCAGAATCTGGCCTTCCTTCATTCCAGCAGTGCTGTTGGTGTTACCCGTGCCCGTCATCCCACGCATCAGCGAAGGAAGCTGTTGCTCAGTCAGACCACGAACAGTGTCCCTGTTGGCAGCGTCAATGACGCCATCCAGATACGGGTTGTTTGCGTACTGGTTGGCCTGGCTCAGGATCATCTGAGTGGGGTCAATACCGGAGCGACTGAAGATTTCCTGCGCGTTCGCGCCGACATTGGAGCCTGCATTGAGGTTACCAAGGCCAGTGTTGACCATGTTCATGCCTAGGCCTGATGTGGCACCGGCAAAACCACCCAGCGCATCCGCAGATTGCGTCTGGAAGGGGTTCAGGCCTGCAACACGCTGGCCAGCATAGGCTGGGTTTTGACTGACTTGCGTAGCGAGCCCACCAAGACCAGCCAGGCCCTGCTGATAGTAGGGCTTCGCAAGGTTAAACGCCTCTACAGCGGTCGGGTCCTGCACGGACTCCGATTTGCTTTCAAATAGGCTTCCCATTATTTCTCCAAATCCATATCTCCAGGGTTCCCTCATGGGGCCTCAAGGGCTGGAACCCATAGAATTTCAAAAACTTTTCGTGTTTACGGTCTCTGGAATCGTGCAGAGCATGGATTGGACCGCCATGTAAGTCACACAGGAGTTTAAAATCGCAAGCCAAGGACTGTGCCGTGGTCTTGGTCCATGTGTGAACATCGCAATGAATAAATGTACCCTGAAGGTGTGCTTCAAATTTAATTACATAGTCCTTTCGCTGGACTACGGGCACCTTCAGGTAATGTTCTCCGACAATCTCAGGGAGTTGGCTCATAAACTCCCCGCAGTAAGCCTCGCATCAATCTCTGCGAGCGCCTCAGTGACCGTTTTAAGGACCTTTTCCAGCTTTTTAAGCTCTTCCTGTAGGTACTTAAGCTGAGACTCAGGCAGCGCAGGCTGAGGAGAACGGATATAGTTCTCAACTGGAACGCTGTATGACATAATTACCTCTTACTAGTGGAGAACACTTCGGCATCGAGGCCGCTTATCCTGAAGTTTTCCAGAGAATCCGTAGAGACCTTGTAGGCCAGATACCTACCAGACACCTTGGTATCAATCTTATAATCGACTGCGGGGTTAAACTCAGTCGTTGTCCTGTAAGTAACAATACCAAGCGGCAGGTCAGCAGAGCCAACAGACCAAGTGAAGGCGCTATCAGAGACATCGAAAGACGCCTGGGGGACAATTCCAGTGATGGTCTTGTAGGACCGCAGGGGCAAACCAACGCTGTCATCAAGATCAATACCAACACGCTCTACAAGAGCAGTCGAACGGGTCTCTCCAGTAGCCGGAAGGTTGGTCAGAGATACCGAGGGGAGGTCTAGGGCATAGACTCGGGACTCGGTAAGGCCATTAGCATTGTCGGTAATACCCAGACCAATCGTGATCTTGGGCTTGGTCCCCTCAAAGGTCAGATAAGAGGAGTTATAGACACTGTAAGAGCCGGTCAGGACCGGATAGGTATTAGCCTGGAGGTCAATGTTGGACTCCGCACCACCAATAAGGTTGGGGATGTCCATGAATGACCAAGTGTTAGACCTATAGTTGAAGATGGCTGCCTGGTTACAGAACTGGGTATTTCGCCACTTCACCTCATCAGACTGCGTGTTGTAGCAGAAGTAAACAAGGTTGCTGACGCTATCGTGCATCACGAAGGCAGCTTTGCGCTTGGTACGGTTCAGGGTGTTGAATACAGCCCTTCGCACCCTACCATCAGCGATGGACTGCTTAGTCACCCCATCGTGGACGTACAGGTCATCCTCGCCAAATACGTAGTGCTTACCCTCAATTTCAACAACACAGTTGGTGTTAAAGATACCACCAGTGGGGAACAGGGGCCTGAAGTTGAACACAAGGGAAGACCCTGTGTATTCCATCAGCCATACCTGATCTTGGGAATAAATGATGAAGGCACTCCCCAACACCAGACCATCTCGGATACCCGAAGTCATCTGACCAAGGATGTTCTCCCCGGCAATACCAGAGGTACTAAAGGGGTCCCAGGTTACCGCAGTCACAGCAGGGCTGTAGGGAACCGGGTCAGACCATTTGACCATCGTGGGGTACTCCGTAGAGCCCTTGGTCACGTTGAGCATGATCACGTAGTCAAGGTAACTACGGACAACCTTAGCAGAATGGGTGGTATCCCAATCCCCAGCAATCAGGGAGTAGTTCGTGTCAGTCTTGATGTTGCGAACATAGGGCCTAGCCCCAGACCTTACCAGATAAGACAGGCCTGCCACCTGGGCATGAGACCAAACCTCCTCATTGGAGACAGTCCCAGAGATGGGCGTAGCAAACGCTAGGGACCCGTTGGGGTATGTGCGAACCGTACCATCATTATCACAGGTAATGACGGTCTCACCGAAGGAGGGGTCTGCATAGGAGCCTACAAAGCGGGAGGTAGAGGCAGCATTGCCTTCAGCAGCATCATAGGTACCCGTCTGAGCATCATAGGTTCCTACAGCAGCATCATAGGACAGCGCAGACCGAATCGCAGGGAACACCTGCTTGAACACAGGAGCCCTCTGGATACGGTTCTCATCGAAGACTACGTTCAGGGCCTTGCTAAATGCATTAGCAGGAAGGGAGTAGGGGTTAGCATCAGTGATCACCCCAATCTGCCCTAAATCACGAAGGGGTAGATTCGCCATGGTTTCCTTACAGCTTCATGATGTACGCCAGGGCGTAGTAGGGAGGGGTAGCCGTGTGGGTATGGTCAGCAACAGCATTGATCGTGTGGCTGTGAGAACCATCAGAACTAATGGAGTGGTTGTGGGCAGCCCCCTCACCAGTGGCCGCAGTGGTCACAGTGAACGAGGAACTAGCAACAGTCGAACCCTCACGCAGCCAGTTGTTACCAGCCGTATAGTTGTTGTCCTCAGCAGTCTGAGTACCAGACCACGTATGCGTGTGACTGGGAATCTGGTTGACAGTAAGAGCAGTATCCCCAGACAGACCAGAGTGGTTGTGACTACCAGCAGCACCCTCAGTGTGGGTATGCCCACCCCCAGCAGAGGTCGTAGCAGAACCACCAGAGGAGCCTAGGGTGAAGGAGGTACCAGCACCAACAATGAACCTGTTACGCAGGTCAGGAGTACCGTTAGTACCATCACACAATGCCCAACCACTAGGGGCCACAGCCCCAGACCACATGATGATACCACCAGTGGGCACAGGGGAACTAAGGACAGCCTGGGTAGCAGTTACCGGTCCAGTGATATTAGGGAACGTAGCCTTGATAACAGCCTTGATCAAACGAATATGATCGTCAGTCTGGGCTACAGAATCCGTAGACGTAGGGTTAGCTACGTTCAGATCAGAGATATAGGTTGCAGATTCAAGAGCCATGGTATCAAGCAGTACGCTTCCACATATAGACAGTCACATAAGGCTGGAGGTTGGCGTTAGTTCCAGAAGAGCCAGTTGCAGCAGTAGTCCCAGAGAAACCATGGGTGTGGTCAGGGGCCGTAGAGGTGGTCAGGGTGCCCATGTAACCAGCAGCCAGGTTACCACCACCACCAATATCACCAGCACCATTAACAGTACTGTTAGCAGAGACAGTGTGGGAGTGGCTTCCAGCAGCAGCAGTCGTACCCGAGAAGGTATGGGTGTGACTGACAACAACGGCATCCTTGCTACCACCGGTTTCTTCAGCAGTATCAAAGAGAGGGTCAGCACCATCAAAGCCAACAGGAACCCTACCAGCACCAAAGGAAACCCAAGTGCCAAAGCCCAGCAGAGAGCTAGGGTTGGTGGCATTGGTAGCGTTGATGTAGATAGAACCGACAGGATGAAGGGCCTGCTTGGCAGCAGCAATAGCTGCATCCATAACTGATGGCTGGACAGCCGTACCGGCCTGGTCAACAGCAGTGTTGATCTGGGTGTGAGTCTTAGTGACAGCGCCAGAGATGTTAGGGAAGGTGTTCTTGACCGTACTCTTGATCAGTCGGAGATGGTCATCAGAGAACGCAAGAGCATCCGAGCCAGTGGGGTTAGTGACCACTAGGTCAGAGATATAGGTACCGGTTTCTAGAGCCATGATTAATCAGCAGGAAAGTGGTTAGCCTTCCTGCGGTTATCTACAGCAGGGAGGTATTGGAGGTTCCAAGGGACGTGGAGGCCACTTACCGTCTTTCCGTTAAGGGGGACGATATGGTCTACGTGATGACCTTCAGGGCATCCACGATAAATGTCTTTGATTGCCTGCACATGAACAGGGTCCACGTAACGGGTCTTAGAGATTTCCCATAGCCGCTTATTAGCGTTCCATAGGGGCTGCGCGTAAGACTTACGGCAGGATTTGCACCAGCTATCCAGACCATCCCTAGCCGCCCGCCGTTTCGGGAAACGATCCAGCGGAAGGGAGTCTCCGCATTTACTACAGCATTTCATAGGGGGGGGGGGGGTCTTTTTGATTTTCCAAAGGGGACCCACTCATAAAAAGCCCAACAACAACAACGAACAACGGCTTTAGCGGCCTTTTTGAAATGGTCTCCCTGGGGGGTCTCCGGGGGTCTATCCTGGGGGCGGCAAGGGACCCGCAAGCTCTCGCATCCTGGGACCAGTGGCTAAGTGCTTGTCACCACACGCATGACACGTGATGGACTATCTAGTGTTGAGGGGATGCATGGGGAACATTGGGTTTCCTGGGGGACATTGGGTGACATTCGCGTAAGCCGTTAGTTATACATACCGAATGTAGTACTACAGTATTCAGGAAAATATTGCCGGAACAGTGTTACACTTTTAATGAAGAAGACGCTGCTATCGGGATCGGCTGCGCGATAGTGAAATTCAATTAGACCCGGGCCGGATTGATGCCATAATTCAACCATCGCAACACAAACCGGAGCAAGCACCATGAACCTCTACGCTGTTAAATACACTGAAGCCGACATCCCGTTTGTGTACCATATCAAGGCCACAGACCGCCTCACGGCTATCCATGAGGTGCTGGCAATGTTTCCCGCCGCTATCTATCGCGGCTGCGAGAAGCTGATTTCCAACGTTGATTGAGGACCTATCATGACCCGCTACATCTTCACTCAATCCCGCCCCACCACATGGGAGCGCATCGCTGATTATGTGCTAGCTGTTGCACTCGGCATTGTGTTTGCCGCGCTGGCAGTGGTGTATTTCTCTTAATGGCGCTTTGCGCTTGACACTCAACCCCCGCTGATTCATTTTCATCAACAGGCATAGCGCCTACCCGAAAGGAAGACATATCATGACCACCGAAAACCTCTTCTCCCAATTCTCCGGCGCTGATCTTGACCGCCTCGTTGAGTGCATCAAGAAAATCCGTGCTGAGGGTTTGGAGATTGACCAATACGCCCAGGCGGGAGTTAACCCGACCAGCGGTAATGTCTATATCTGGTCCGACTATTGGGCAGGCTGTGTTTACTGCTCTATCGGGTTTGATGTTAGCTGGTCCTACAGCTGCCCCGAGTGCGGCGAGGAATACGACTTCGACACTGAGCAGGAATGCCGGGACTATCAGGAAAAGCACAATTATGAGTGCGAATCCTGTAATAACCCCGACGAGGAATAACTAAGGACTTCCAATGGTAACCCATGGCCTATGTCGTGGGTTATCGTGGGCAGTCTCGCCCTATCCCCAGGCATTGCGCCTACTCTCAACAGGAGAATGAAATCATGCGAACTGAAACCATAACCATTTACCAATTCAAAGAACTGCCCACAGAAGAAGCCAAAGAAAAGGCCCGCGAATGGTGGCGTAATGGAATTGACTTTTCATGGGATAGTGAAAGCATCTCCAGCATTAAGGCTTTTTGTGAGGCTTTCGGGGTCAATCTCAGTAACTGGAGTGTCGGCCCGTACAGCAACCCTGAATACACCACTGACGCGACCAATGAGCATTTTCGTGGTCGCAGGCTGCGCGAATTCGACCGGTATGCAATGCCCACCGGGTATTGCTTGGATTGTTCTTTGTGGACGACGTTTTATGACGAGTTCAAGCGAACCGGCGATGCCAGGGGCGCTTTTGATTCTGCTTTGTGGGCAGGCTTTAAGGCTTGGCAAGATGATATGGAATATCAGCTTTCAGATGAATGCATAGATGAAATGCTTGAAATCAATGAGTATGAATTCACTGAAGACGGGGAAAGGTTTTAATCATGCGTAAAGGTGTAATTGATCGTCTGTGTGACTCTATCAACAAGGCAAACGGTAATTGTGTCTACCCACAGCGCGGATACCTTTACTACGCCAACATTGCCGGGGACGGTCGCAACTATCGGACGGTCTATGTAATCACTAACGATGATGGCGGGGTTACAGCTTGCCATAACGGAGGTACGCCGAGGGAGACCGCGAACAACCTGCGCAGCATCCTTGCCGCATTGGAAGGAACCAAGTGATGTACACCCCCCACCGCATCCGCCCCGGCTACTGGATCATCCGCAATATCTACGGTGAGCCCGTGGCCGAAGCTGAAACCCGCAAACAAGCGCAATTGATTATCTGGAGCATCAGCAAATGAAGTACCCTGTCGGATCGCCTGTCGAATATAGCTACCGCAAGCATTATCTACTAGGCGGGGATACCGTATTTGGGACAGGCCGCATAATCAGTCAAACCGTTATTGGAAATAATGACGGGTACGTTATCAAGCCTGACGACGGAAGCGAGTGCGTCCATGTTAGGGAGTCTGGGGTATCTATACGAGAGTACTGCACGGACTACCACTGTGCTGGAGACTGCAACGAACTGCATTGACCCCTAAGCCCCCACAAGCAAAGCCCGCCTAGTGCGGGTTTTTCTTTTGGCGGTTTGGAATCGATAGGAAGCCCCAGGAGGCGCTAACGCATTGACCCGCTACCTACCCCTAGGGTAGCCATAGAAAACGCTCTACGGCCCGTTCTAGGGCCTTGAATGATGAGGTATTGAATGCAACCCGATGAAATCCGGGAGGCACGGCACACGCTGGGCCTTTCACTGACCCAGCTAGGCGAGATGCTCGGCTACCAGGGAGCCCACGTCCGGGTACAGATGGACGACCTAGAAACCGGCAGGCGGCCCCTGCGCGGATGCCAGGAACGGCTACTCAAGGCCTACATGGAGGGCTACAGGCCGAGGGACTGGCCAGAGACCCCTAGATAACAGGGCGAAATTTGGTTGGAAGTCTGATTAATCCTGAAATGGTTCAAATTCCACCGAGGATCAATTCCTAAATCCCAGCCTTATGGAATGCCTTGATCCACATTGCACAGATGTCAGAGCGAACGATGTCATCCATGGTGAACTCAATCACTGGGACATCCAGCTTCTGTTTCTTGATAATCTCAATGATCTTAGCCAGACCAGACTCAGCCCTCAAATCGGACTGCATAATATCGCCATTAAGGACGCACTGGGCATTCTCACCGATACGGCTAAGGAACATCTTCAACTCATGAGGGGATGCGTTCTGGGCCTCATCCAGGATCACGAAGGCATCACGGAAGGTACGGCCACGCATCACCTCAAATGGCACAACATCAATGTTGCGCTTCTTGATGGCAATCTCTACAGCCTCCTTGCCCAGGTGATCTTCCAGCACCTCAACAAAGGGCACGATCCACGGGGCAATCTTCTCTTCCAGCGTACCAGGGAAGAAGCCAAGACTCCTACCAGCGGCCACATTAGGGCGGGTCAGGATGATCCTCTCGGCAATCCCTGCTTCAAATAACTGAGCAGCCTTACTCGCTGCAATATATGTCTTACCAGTTCCGGCAGGCCCCGTCACGATGATCTGAGGGGCTACCTTGAGGGCTTCTATGTATTCTCGTTGCTTATCCGTTTTCGGAAGGAGTTGAATACCATCACGGGGATGGGCAGCAGCATATTTCGATTGTTTGCGCTTGGTTGCCATTGCTCTCAAGGGTTAGGAATTAGGGCCAGTCTTTCCTGGCTGTCAGACGCTATTCCGTAGCTCACGGCCTAAGGTAGTAGGATTCTTACACATTCTTACACATGAGGACCCTTGCACCCCAGTCTATCGGCTAGACTTGGAACACCTCAACTCACTTTGGAGCGTGTGTCATGCAAGAGACCACCAACATCACCACCCTAGCTCGCACCTACAAGGTGACCACCAGGGATGTGGAGCGCAGACTCAAGACCATGGGCATTGAGCCTTCGAATGAAGTTCTGATGCCCTCAGGACGCCGCTTTGTCCTCTATGACAAGGCAGCAGCCATGAAGGCACTGGAGAAGGCCAAGGAGACCCCCAGCAAGCATCAGGAGCCTGTTCAGGACATCCATGCGGAACTTGCTGAGGTCAAGGGGCTGCTCAGCAACCTCTTAGACCTGATGACTAAGCCTACGTGAGTTAATCACTCTGGCATATCGGGCCACAGCCGGTTGCCTTTGGATGCGTTGATGTCCTTGGACAGTAATTGGAGGTTGGCCCAACAGTGAAGGCCACAAACGGTTTTGCTCCGTAGAGGAACTATGTGGTCAACCTCCAAACCAAGCTCAGACGCTTTAACATAAACCGCAGCAACTAAGGGTGCTTCAAACCAGGGTGGTGTTGCCTTCAGTTTTGCCGCGTGGCGGCGCATGACCAACTCGCGGGTCTTTTCTGGGTTACGGCGCTTCCAAGCACTCGCCTTAGCCCGCACCTTTTCCCGGTTTAGTTCTTGCCACCGCTTTTGCCTAGCAAGCACGGCATCTTTATTAGCAAGTTCCCACTTGCGCTTTGATTCCGCGTCCTTTTCGGGGTTATTTTCAGCCCAACGTTTGTTAAGCTCGCGGGCCTTCTCTGGGTTGTTGCTTTTCCAAGGACGGTTCTGTGTCAGCTTGCAGGGTTTGCAGGCCGATGCGTATCCGTCCTTTTTCTGTTTGTCGGAGTGGAACTCCGTAAGCGGCTTCTCAACACCGCATTTCGTACAGCATTTCATAAATTCCTCTGCCAAGGAAGCGGGGAGAGAGCGTGGCAGCGCCCTCTTTGATCCCCTAAACTAAAAAACATTTACCTGATGGGACAAGCCCCCGTCGCGCAAGCCTCGTCTTGAAACTCGTCAAACGAGTTGGCATCATCCAACGTCACAGGCTGCAACGTAGACACATAGGCATTGTACTCCTCTTCAGTAACCACTGATTGAGGAAGATACAGGTAGCCAAGGTCTTGTGCAGATTTGGTCGGATCAGCCCTGAACAGGAACGAGACTCCCACATAGCTATCCCAGTTTTCGAGGAGCCAGTCGATAATCGCCGGAACCTCTTCAGGAGAGTAGCTAATGGTGGAACTCACGTTCTGCTGACACCAAGCGTTCTGGAGCAGCTTATACCGTTCAAGCTGTTCAACAGCCGTCTCCAGGTTGACCTCCATCACCTTACCGTTTTTCACCACACGGGTGAACGGAACGTCATCCCACTTGACAGGGAAGGTGATCAGGACAGCCGAAGGGTCCAGCGGGTGATCAACGACTTTGTAACCGGCAGCGCGGCACTTCGGAACGAGCGGGTCATGCTTACCAAAAGTCACTGTGTTGAAGATGTACTTCCCCATTGGCTTATGAAGCCCCTCGGTGGTGTCGAAGATTTTCGACAGCGTGCCTGAAGGCTTCACGGTCGTCACGTTCTTCGGGTACGGGGTGCCGAGTTCATCAGCCATGGAATATGCACCATGCACAGCAATACGCTTGAGTTCCTCGTAGTCGTACTCTTTCAGATCAGGACGACGAGCGATGCCAGTCAGGCCCACTCCGCACAGACGCAGGAAGTCGTTGTTGAGGTGCCAAGCCTCCTGAAGGATGCCGTCACGCAGATCAACGCAGGTTTGCCGGTAGTTGCTACGAGCAGCAATACGAACAGCCTCCCGGAGGCCAGAACTATCGCCCTTGAACTTACCAACATCGACTTCCGTTAAATTGCAAAACGACTTATTGCCCAGCAGAATCTCAGCACAAGGGTTCACACCACGGAACCAGGGAGCCCGCTTAGTAGCAGTCTGACCATTAATAAACCCAGGCTCACTACCACCGGCCTCAACCATCATGTTGAAGATGGTCTCAAGCTCAGAGCGCAGGGGCTTGGTCTTGAAGAGCAGAGAATTGTTCGATTGAGCCCGCTGGGGGTTATTGACCCAGAACTCCCGCTTGGCAACCGCAAACTCCTCCCATTCATCAGCACCGTACTCAAACAGAGCAATCTCGGCAGACCTACGGGAAGACAGAATGGTGCCCAGCCAGTTAACAATATCGAGGATGTCAATACGGGTCAGGAGACTCCCAGCCCTCTTGTTCAGGATCTGGAAGATGGCCTCATATGCTTTGGCAATGCTTTCATCTCCAGAGCTAATCCAGCCATAGCCACGGAGGCGGTCTCCGGCAGGACGAATCTCTGAGAAATCGAGTACAAGTTTATCGGCGGCATAAGGATGGGCCAGGAGCTTTCCAATAGACTTTGCCCAGGCTTCTGCACTGTCCCCCACTCGGATGGTCCAGACACCATCTTCAAATCGTTCGTGGTTGAATTCACTACCACCCTTCTCAGTACGAGTGCTACGGATCACCTCAAGATCAGCTATAGGCTTCCTAAAGCCAGTCAACTGACCCACCACAGGGGAGAACCCAACCCCACAGCCCTGCATAAGCAGCCACAGGACATCCACAACATCCTGTACGGTTTCCACAGCCGTGAAGGAGCAGTTGAATTGACTCGCTTCCCGACGCTTGGCAACCTCCGTACCACCCAGCCACAGAGTACGGCCAGACATGGACACCTTACGCTCCAGCATCAACTGACGCAGCTTCTCCAACTCATCCCACTGCTTATCCATCTGGGATGCAGGGGTGCCAAGAGAACGACCCCATAGCCATGCCTGATGCTGGATCACACGGTCTACAGTCTCCTCCCAGGTCTCAAAGGTAGTCCCTTGGTCATCCTTGGGACGGGAGTAGGTACGCCTGGTAATCAGTTGTGCCCGCAGGGAAGGGCCAAAGACATCTTTAGAATCCATTGCTCTCTTAAGATTGGTTAGGTTGTTAGTTGAGAATTATTCTTATTGGTAATCACTACCGGTAATTCCCCTAAGACCAGCTAGGGTACTCGTAGGGGAACTCTAGAGTTCAGTTAGACTCTCTTCCATGGAATACATCGGGAGAGCCTGCACCCCCTATCCCCCTACCCCCTTTCCCAAGTCGTGTGGGAGGGCTGGTAGTTCGGATAGGAGAGCAGAACAACTTGTATCGGTTGTCGCCTGCGATCTTGTTGGAGCAACCCAGCAAGACCAGCCCAGCATTGCTGGACCACCCCCGAAGTAACTCCTGTGAGTTTCCTTCTATAGTGAGGGTATTTCAAAACTGAATACTTTTGTGGGCTTACCCTCGTAATAGAAGGACAACCACACATGATTTCACCTTGTGAAACTAACCGACGAATCACCCTCACTATTGAACGAACCGCCGACGGAGAGCCGCATGGACACACGGAATGACCAACTGCTGATTGAAAGCCTGATGCACCTTGATGGTGCCCGTAGGTACGACAAGGAAGCCGCCTACAAGCGGTCTCATCAGGCGTTCGCCTCCAACGAGTGGCCGCTGTTCAAGGCAGCCTTCCCGGTGGTGGCAGATGCTGTCCACAGGGCAGCTACGGAAACCCAGCGCGGCCCCAAGGTCGCATGGAAGGATGTGCTGTGTGATGTGGGCACGGACAACTGCGCGTTCATCGGTCTCCAGACCACGTTCTACAAGTCCATCGACGGGAAGCCAGAGGTGGATGTTGCCCGCGACATCGGCAGGCTGGTCTACGCACAGATCAAGGACGCAAAGCCTGAAGTGCAGGACGAGGCAACCCTTGGTCTTCAGGTGCTGGCCTGCGTTATGGAGTCTGGTCTGTTCGTCCGGCACGAACCGGAGGAGCAGGGCTACGCCACCATCGGATTCACCGAGGAGGCCGTGGAGCAGATGCACCAGCTGGAGTCCTGGCAGCGGTACATGGCCCCGATCTATCGGCCCATGGTCTCTAAGCCCAACTCCGTGCTGGAGGGGTCTTACCTTGATCCCGCCATCGCCAAGACCGTCCAGTTCGTCAAGACCAGCAACAAGGAGCAGCGCAAACTGATCAAGGATGCCGCCTCCCGTGGGGCTCAGTTCGTGGAAGCGGCTGACATCATCCAGGGCGTCCCCCTTCGCATCAACGAATGGGCCTTGGAGGTCGTTAAACGGGCCTACAAGGGGGGTTTGAGCATTGGGAGTATCCCACCCTCTAGGCTGCCCGAAAAAGGCCGCCTGAGGTCTCAAATTCGTTCCCAGCAGGCGGGGTTCCTGACTGACCTGAATGAGGCTGCGGAGTACGCGAAGTACCCCGAGGTCTACCTTCCGGCCACCCTGGACTTCCGTGGGAGGGTCTATGCCAAGCCCCATCTGAACCACCAGCGGTCTGACTACGTGAAGAGCCTGTGGCTGTTCACTGAGGGCAAACCCCTGGACACTGCTGGGCTGGCCTACCTGAAAATCCACACGGCCAACTGTGGGGACTTCCAGAAGATGTCCAAGGCTCCCTTCGTGGATCGCATCCAGTGGGTCAACGAACACTGGTCCCTGCTGGTGCAGACCGCCAAGGACCCGTGGGCTGACCTGTGGTGGACTGAGGCTGACTCTCCGTTCTGCTTCCTGGCTGCTTGCAATGAACTGCGGCAGTACGAGGAGCAGGGGGAGGACTATGTTTGTCACCTTCCGGTGGCAATCGATGGTTCCTGCTCTGGTCTGCAACACTACAGCGCCATGCTGCGGGATGAGCAGGGTGGTGCCTACGTGAACCTGACGCCTTCGGACACTCCTCAGGATGTCTACAAGGAGGTCGCCAGTATCGTGAGCGAGCTTGTCATGAATGACTCGCTGGCCGAGAACGTGACCTTCCGTGAGCAGTGGCTGGCCCACAAGATTGACCGCAAGGTCACCAAGCGGGCCACCATGACCCTGTGCTACGGCTCCAAGCAGTTCGGATGGCGTGATCAGTTGATGGAGGACTTCATGCACCAATACACCAAGGAGGTGACTCTGGGACAACGCGAAGCACACCCGTTCACTGAGCCTGGAAAGGCTTCGGCCTACATGGCGAAGAAGCTGGATGTTGCGCTCAGAAAGACGGTGAAGGCTGCTGTTGAAGGCATGGACTGGTTGCAGGAAACGTCTGCGCTGCTGGCAAGTGAGAACAAGCCGGTGGTTTGGACAACCCCTGTGGGCTTCCCTGTGGTCAACGGCTACTACGAACCGATTCTCAAGCGGGTGGACATCACCATCAAAAGGAAGCGCCAACAGCAGACCCTGCTGCTGGGGTATACCGATAAACTCAAGAAGACGAAGCAACGCTCAACAATTGCGCCTAACTTCGTGCATTCCTACGACGCCTGCCACCTGATGATGGTGGCTATCGAAGCCAAGAAGCGCGGGATCAACTCCATGCTTCTGATCCATGACAGCTTTGGATGTCTCCCGACTGACATGGCTGAGTTCGCTAACATTGTGCGAGAGGAGTTTGTGGCCCTGTACGACAACCACGACCCGTTCCAAGCAATCCATGAGAACGCCATGATTGCCCTGAGTGAGAAGAAGCAGTCCAAGCTGACGGCCCCTCCCATGAAAGGCAACCTGGACATTCACGCAGTCCTTGAGAGTCAATACGCTTTTGCCTGAGAAAACCAATGAACCAGATGCAGCAACTTGTTCGTGAATACATCGCCCAAGGTTTCACTATCCCTGTGGACTTGGCTGTCCACCTTGCGGACGCTGGCTTTGATACGTCCATGATCCATGAATCCATCGATGGTTTTGACATCATCGATCCCACCGAGGTCGATTACTTCGATTACATCGACCAGAACCACTAAAGAGAAAACCTAGCATTTATGCAGAAATTCGTTACGCCTAAGGGCAAAGCTGTTTACCCCTCCCTTACCCGTCCTGACACCCGTTACAAGGAAGAGGGTGAATACAAGACGGGCCTTACGTTCAGCGAAAAAGATGCTGAGAAGTTCACGGAGATGCTGAAGGAGGTCTACACCGAGGAATTCGGCACGAAGAAGCTCTCCTCTGCGAAGTTCCCGTTCAAGAAAAATGACGATGGAACGTGTGTCTTCAACTTCAAGAGCAAGAACGCTCCCAAGATTTTCGATAGCAAGGGTAACCCGATCCGCGATGTGTCTGATCTGAAGATCGGCGGCGGTTCGACCCTAAAGATCGCTGGTGCTGCCAAGGCGTATAACGCTGGTGGTGCGACTGGTGTGACCTGCTATCTGAACTCCGTCCAGGTGATCGATCTGGTGGAGTATTCGTCCTCGCCCTTTGGTGCAGAGGAAGGCGGCTTTGAGGCCGCTGCTAGCGAGAAGTTCGCTGAGGCTGAAGAGGCCGAAGACGTAGACTTCTGATGCGTAAACCCCGAAAGGGGATGACCCAGCAGCAGGTGCTGCTACTACACGGTGTCCGCTCAGGACTGGAAGAGAAAATCTGCCAGGACCTGAGTGCCCGTGGTGTGAAGTACGAGTACGAGAGCGTGAAGCTCCGTTATACTCGGCCCGCCTCTGAGCACACTTACACACCGGACATCGTTCTACCGAATGAAGTCATCCTAGAACTCAAAGGACGGCTGACAGTACAAGACCGACAGAAGATGATCCTGGTGAAGAAGCAACATCCTGACCTGGACATCCGATTTGTATTCAGCAATTCCAAAACCAAAATCAGCAAGGGCAGCAAGACGACTTACGCAGATTGGTGCGTCAAGAACGGCTTCCCCTTCGTAGACAAACAAGTACCAGACGATTGGCTAAAATGACCCAGAATTCCCTGATCCTTAACCACCTCCTGCGCACCGGCTCCATCACCCAGCGTGAGGCCCTGATTGATTACTCCATCCAGTCTCTGACCAAGCGTATCTCTGAACTGCGCAGTCGAGGCTACAAGATCAAGAGCGAGAACCGCCTGCACCCGACCACGGGCCAGCGCTATGTCCGCTATGTTCTGGCTAACAAGAAGGTGGTGAAGTGATGTTTGACGAAATCGACGATCCCAAGCAGATCGTTAGTTACAGCTTTTCCTACTCCAGCCACAACGACAACAGCGATATTAGATATCCTGTTAGCTCCCGCTCCACCAAGGACGTCGAAGTGGATGACTCTGCCCAGTGGCCTGTGATCCTGCGGGAGTTCACCAACTTCCTGTCGGGCCTCTATGGCTATGACATCAGCAAGGAAGTGTTCATCAAAGATAAGTTCGCTGGTGAATACGAGGATTCCTATTACTCTGTCTCGGAGTTTCAGTGAAGACTGCCAGCATTGCTGTCACCCTGATTGACTCCTGCGGCTCTGACCTTAGCGTAGTGAATGCTGCGCGGGTCAGCTTCGACAAGGAGAGCGAGTGGGAGGGCGTACCGGCCGCTGATGGCAAATGGGCTGCTGAAGAGCGCCTGTCAACCAGGGACGCCAAGCTCATTTCCTACCTCGCCAAGCACCAGCACACTTCTCCCTTCAACCACTGCTTTGCATCCTTCCGAGTCAAGGCCCCGATCTTCGTTGCCCGTCAGTTGGTGAAACACAAGTTCCTTCCCTGGAACGAGGTGAGCCGCAGATATGTGGATTCTGAGCCTGAGTTTTACATCCCGAACCGATGGCGAATGGCTGCTGAAAACGTCAAGCAGGGCTCTAGCGATGTGGCTATGCAGATTGATTCAGCCTTTCGCAACCCCTTCGGCGCAACAAAGAATTCACGCAGGAGTCCATGCGCGACCAAGTTCGCAAACTGGAAAGCACGGGCAGTACGCGAAGGCTCTGAGTTTACGTTGACCGCAGAAGACGTTCCGTGGGTTACTCATTGTCCCATTCTGGGCATAGAACTGGATTGGTCTCTCTGCCACGGGGATGGCATCAAGAAAGACAGCCCGACGCTAGATCGTATTGACAACTCTAAGGGTTACGTGGTCGGCAACGTAATGGTTATTTGCAGCCTAGCAAACACCATGAAAAGCTACGCGACTCCCGAGGAGCTTAAGACCTTCTCCCGTTCCATGCTACTCCAGTATGGAGGAGAATTTATGGGGCCATCTTCTTCTGTTGAACAGCTTTATGAGGAGACTGCTGATCTTTATAAGCGCCTTATTGAGAGCGGGCTGTGCGCCGAGCAGGCGCGTATGTTCCTCCCACAATCGACCATGACTGAGTGGATTTGGTCGGGCACCTTGGGTGCTTGGGCTGACATGTGCCGCCTTCGTCTGGACCCTCACGCACAGTTGGAGACCCGCGAGGTAGCTCAGAAGATCAGCGATGAAATGCGTGACCTGTACCCTGAGTCTTGGAAGGCTCTTTTGGAGACATAATGAAAGATGAAAAACCTGTCGTCTATTTCGTAGGTGAAGCCAAGTTTCATCAGCGCTCTTACATGAACGAAGAGGGACATGATGTTGACTATGAGTTCGCCACTGTGCGGGCGCTGAATCATCCACGTCTGGGCGGTGGTTACACCTATACCTCCGTCATTCGCCGGAAGTTTGAAGACGGCTCCTTTGAGACCTTGAATACAATCTATAAGCCAGCATCGCATGAAATTCAAAATTCCGAAGGAAATTGACCTCGCCGGTCAGACCTTCACCATCATTCAAGACCCTAGCATTCAGAAGCTGGCTAACTGCTGCGGGCAGACTCACTTCGATGAGGGTGTGATTGTCATCAATCCCCAGCTTCGTCCTGATACCCGCAACGTCACTTACTTCCATGAGCTTGTTCATGCCGTGCTGATGACCATGGGTGCCATGGAACTCAACAAGGATGGGGCGTTCGTGGATACGTTCGGCAACCTGCTGTGGCAGTCGTTCAAGACCGCTAAGTACTGATGGAAGAGGGTGGGCAGTTCCTACGGAAGGAACCCTGTCCCTCATGTGGCTCCAAAGACAACTTGGCACGATACACAGACGGTCATGCCTGGTGCTTTGGATGCCACTACCGTGAGGCAGGGGAAGGTGAAATCAATGAACAACCAAGGAGGATCGTGAGCAGCGAACTGATTGAATATCAAGAAGCAGAAGTGCGGGGCCTGAGTGCCCGTGGAATCTCCGAGGAGACCTGCCGCCTGTTTGGGGTGCGGGTAGGGAAGTTCAAGGGTAAGACTGCCCACTTCTACCCGTACTATCAAGACAATCAGGTTATTGCCTGCAAGGTGCGCGGGGCTGACAAGGCTTTCAACTTCATTGGTGATGCCAAGAGCCCTCCGCTGTTTGGTCAGAATCTCTGGGCCAAGGGCAAGAAGGTCATCATCACCGAGGGCGAGATTGACTGCCTTACTGTCTCCCAGGTGCAGGGCAACAAGTGGCCGACAGTCTCTGTGCCCAATGGTGCCCAAGGGGCCAAGAAGAGCATCCAGAAGAACCTTGAGTGGTTCGAGGGCTTTGAAGAAGTCGTCCTGATGTTCGATATGGATGAACCGGGACAGAAGGCAGCCCAGGAATGTGCTGAACTGTTTGCTCCGGGGAAGTGCAAGATCGCAAGCCTGCCTCTTAAAGACCCCAACGAGTGTCTTCTAGCAGGTAAGCCTGACGCCATCATCCAGGCGATGTGGAATGCAAAACCCTACCGCCCTGATGGTATTATCTCGGGACAAGAGCTTTGGGAGGAAATCAGCAAGGAGGAGGCGGTTCAGTCCGTGCCGTACCCGTGGCTGGCTCTCAATGAGAAGACTCAGGGGCTGCGCAAGGGGGAACTTGTGACCCTTACGGCTGGCTCCGGTATCGGCAAGTCTTCTGTGGTCCGTGAGATTGCTCACCACCTTATCAAGGCAGGTGAGACTGTGGGGATGATCATGCTGGAGGAGAACGTCAAGCGGACGGCTCTGGGCCTCATGGGCATCGAATTGAATAAACCTTTGCACCTCTCTAGGGAGGGAGTGACCGATGAAGACCTTCGCGCGGGCTTTTCTGCTACTGTCGGCAGTGGCAGGGTGTTTCTTTACAACCATTTTGGCAGCAGTGACGTTGCAAACCTCGTATCCCGCATCCGGTATCTGGCAAAAGGATGTGGTTGTGCTTGGATTGTTCTTGATCACCTTAGCATTGTTGTCAGTGGCCTGGGTGACGGCGACGAGAGACGACTGATTGACAACGCCATGACTACCCTTCGGACCCTCGTAGAGGAGACCGGGGTGGGCATGCTGTTGGTCTCGCACCTCAGGCGTCCTGAAGGCAAGGGCCATGAGGAAGGCGCTACGACTTCTCTCAGCCAGCTTCGGGGCTCTCACGCGATTGCACAGCTTTCGGACATCGTTGTTGGTCTTGAAAGAAGCCAGCAGGACGAAGAGCGAATGAACGTAACGACTCTGCGGGTGCTTAAGAATCGCTTCAGCGGTGAGACGGGCACGGCAGGTCAACTCTATTACGACAGGAAAACCGGCAGGCTCTCGGAGCAGGCTGTAACAGAAGAGGCTTATGGATTTTAGTATTCAGTTCAACTTCATCACCGGCATGATGCTTGGTGTAGAATTCGTATCCGATGACGAGGGAGGCAATCACATGGTCCTGGACCTGCTGATCCTTCGTCTCATGTTCTCGGCTTATCCTCACGAAGAATGAAACTCAAAGTCCTTGATCTGTTCTCAGGGATCGGGGGCTTCAGCCTAGGGCTTGAACGCACTGGCGGGTTTGAAACCACTGCCTTCTGCGAGATTGATAAGAAGGCGCAGCAAGTCCTTCGTAAGCACTGGCCTGATGTCCCAATCTTTGAGGACGTATCCAAACTTTCAGCAAAAGATATTGATGGACCAATTGACGTTATTTGCGGAGGATTCCCTTGCCAAGACCTCAGCACCGCAGGGAGAGGTGCAGGACTCTCGGGCTCCCGTTCTGGACTCTGGTACGAGTTCCGCCGCCTCATCAAAGAAATCAGGCCGCAGTACGCGCTCATTGAAAACGTCTCCGTGCTTCGATCTAGAGGATTGGACGAAGTTCTCAGGGGCCTCGCTGAGGTCGGGTATGATGCGGAGTGGCACTGTATTCCCGCTTCAGCCGTTGGTGCCCCTCACCGGAGGGATCGCATCTGGGTTATTACCTACCCCCAATGCGTCGGACCACAGGGACAGAGGCAACTGGTCACATCCGTCCATCCAGCGAAGGATGCGTTTGGGGAAGCAGATCGGTTTGTCGATGCTTTTCGAGAAAGAGCCTTGCCCTTCGTGTGTGGAGGGCATGATGGGGTTTCCCCAGCAATGGACCGCCTTAAGCAACTCGGAAACGCAGTGGTCCCCCAAATCCCAGAACTAATAGGCAGGGCTATCCTGCAACAACACTAGCCACTTCAGCGAAAGGGTATATGGCGCTAATTTTCGATATTGAGACAGACGGGTTCCTTGACGAGATGACGAAGGTTCACTGTCTGGTGATTAAGAGCACAGAGACAGGCAAGACCATGACCTTCGGCCCTGTTGGTTGTGATCAACCTATCGGCCCAGGCCTTGAAGCCTTGATGGAAGCAGACCTTATCGTAGGTCAGAACGTGATTAAGTTCGACCTAGTGGCTCTGCAAAAGATTTACCCTTGGTTCAAGGTTGACCAGTCCAAGGTCTACGACACTCTCGTAGTCTCTCGCCTGATCTACTCTGATCTGCGTGAACGCGACGGCGGCAACATCGAAAAGGGGCTGCTGCCTACGAAGCTGTGGGCTTCCCATTCGCTGAAGGCTTGGGGTTATCGCCTAGGTATCCTGAAGGGAGAGTTCAAGGAGAACAACGGAGAGGACGCATTCAAGGTCTTCACCCCGGAAATGCTGGAGTACTGTCGCCAGGACGTTGAAGTAACCCACGCTCTGTACACACAGCTATCCTCCATCGATTACTCGCAAGAAGCCATCAAAGGTGAACACGAGGTCGCTTGGATCGCCTCCATGATGGAGCGCAGCGGCTGGCCCTTCGATGTCCAGAAGGCATCTCTGCTCTACGCGGAACTCGCAGCCAAGCGGGAGAACATCCGCTCCAAGATGATGGAGACCTTTGAGCCCTTGGTCATCGAGCGGATAAGCGAGAAGACCGGCAAGAGACTCAAGGACAAGGTGATTGAGTTCAACCCCGGCTCCCGTGACCAGATCGCCCAGCGGCTGACCATGAAGTACGGTTGGGAGCCCAAGGATTTCACTCCTGCGGGTAAGCCGAAGATTGACGAAGATGTTCTGAAGGCTCTGGACTACCCGGAGGCTCAGATTCTTGCCGAGTATTTCTTACTGGAGAAACGAATTGGGCAGCTTGCGGAAGGGGAACAGGCGTGGCTTAAGGCAGAGCGCAACGGTCGTATTCATGGATCAATCAACACTAACGGAGCAGTCACTGGTAGATGCACTCACCAGTCCCCCAATCTCGCCCAAGTACCATCAGTGCGAGCTATGTGGGGGAAAGAGTGTCGATCTCTCTTTACCGTGCATGGTGGATGGAAGCAGGTCGGTTGCGATTTGTCAGGCCTTGAGTTGCGTTGTCTCGCCCACTTCATGCATCGATGGGACGAAGGAGAGTACGCCAACGAAGTCCTGAACGGGGATGTGCATACCAAGAACCAGTTGGCTGCTGGCCTGCCTACCCGAGACAATGCAAAGACCTTCATCTACGGTTTTCTGTATGGGGCAGGGGACGCCAAGATTGGCTCCATCGTGGGTAAGGGGGCCAAGGAGGGTAAGCAACTTAAGGAGCAGTTCCTTGCTGCTACCCCGGCTCTTGCCAACCTCCGCAAGGCTGTCACCAAGGCTGCTGAACGCGGTTACCTGATTGGTTTGGATGGACGGCGTATTCCAGTCCGGTCCGCCCATGCGGCGCTTAACACGCTCCTACAGTCAGCGGGGGCACTCATCGCAAAACGCTGGTTTGCAAGTATCCACACCGAAGCCGTTGCCCGTGGAATGAAGTATGGCTGGGACGGTGACTTCACTCTTCTGGTGTTCTGTCACGATGAGGTGCAGGCCGCTGTGCGTGAAGGTAAAGAAGAAGAGTTCGGACAATTGATGAAAGACATGGCCCGAAAAGCGGGTGAGTTTTACAACTTCAAATGCCCTATTGATGCTGAATTCAAGACTGGTATGAACTGGGCAGATTGCCACTGAGGTTTATGGGAAAACATACTGCAATTCAATTCCTCGCATTTGAGAACGGATGCGTGATCCCCATCAACAAGAAACTCAACGCTGATGGATATTATCGTCGGCGTTGGGGAGACAACTCTATTGAGATGTTTCACCGCTTCATCTGGAGGGCTCGTAAAGGACCTATCCCTGACGGGTACGAAATCAATCACCTGTGCGGTAACCGTGCTTGCCAAAACGTAGACCATATGGAGTGCATTCCTGGGGAGGAACACGCCATCAAGACTAACAAAGAGCGATACTCTCACATCAAGCGGGAGGCGAAAGAATATTGGCTTGCTACTGGATGCACTGCGACTGCTTTGAAAGAGAAGTTCAAACGCGCAACAGCCTTTAACTGGGTTCGGGAGTGGAAGCGTGAACTCACTCACTGATGTCCTGCGAGAAGCCTGGAAACACGGCATCTCCACCAAGGGCGACTTTGCGAGAGCCCACGCAGACCAAATCGCCATAGCTGCAAGCTGTGGCTTCATCACCACCAAGGTCCGAGCCAACGAGTTCGGACGGCGGTGGCTTATCACTAAGCTAGGATTGGAAGCGCTAAATGAATGTTATCAAGACTGAAAACGTAGATGTCTATGCCCTGTTTGAAGACGGTAACCTGATTGTCTCCGTGACTGTCAATGGTGGTGTCATCCTGACCGCTGAGTACCCCATTGAGAAGCTGGCCGATGATTTCATTCAGGCCCTGCGTGATGATGAGACCCGCTGCATTGGTATGGATGATGAGCCCAACGCCTGGCGAACCATCGAAGCCCTTGAGACCGCTGCCGATATGATCAACGATGCAATTGAAGACTGAATGATCCTTCTCATTGACGCGGACATTACCGCTTACTCCTCTGTCTCCCGCTCTGAAGAAGAAATCCAGTGGGATGAGGACACCTGGACCATCCACACGGACCTTAGCCGAGCCAAGGAACACTTCCAGTACCTGCTGAAAACCTATCAAGAGGCAACAGGTGAGAAGGAGTTCAAGCTGTGCTTCTCTGGCAAGGACAACTTCCGAAAGGCCCTGAACCCCACCTACAAATCAAACCGAAAAGGACGCAAGCCGGTGGGCTATTCTGCTCTGAAGGAGTGGGCCATGGAGACCTACCCTTCGATGTGCAAGGACACCCTAGAGGCAGACGACTGCATGGGCATCCTCGCTACGAAGTTCAAGGGCAAGACCATCATTGTCTCCATGGACAAAGATATGCTGACCGTCCCTGGCAAGATGTACCGCACCAGTCCTGACGGCTCTGGTGAGTGGCACGATACTAGCGAGAAGGAAGCCTTCTACAAATTCCTGCTACAATCCATGACGGGTGATGCAACTGACGGATACTCAGGGATTCCTGGGGTTGGTCCTAAGAAGGCTGAGGAAATCCTGAAGAAGCATGGGGCAGTGTGGAAGACCGTGGAAGACGCCTACATCAAGGCTGGTCTCACCAAGGAGGACGCACTGCTGAACGCCCGCATGGCCCGTATCCTCCATCAAGAGGATTGGGATTTTGAGAACGAACAAGTGAAACTATGGCTTCCGAACTGAAAACCTGTAACACCTGTCAGAAGCACCAGAACAAGACATCCATCGATGATGTACACTCCGACTGCTATCCCTGCGTTCACGCTGAGAGGACCCTGGGCTACTACCCTAGTTGGGAGCCCATTGAAGACAGTAACGAGTGGGTTGAGCGGGAGATGGGATGGCAGGGGGGCTCACCCGTATTTATGAAACAAGACAACGTAAACTCCCCCAAGCACTACACCACGGGTGGCATTGAGACCATCGACTTCATCAAGGCCAAACTGGGTAAGGAAGGCACCATCGCCTACTGCATCGGCAATGTCATGAAATACACAACCCGCTGGAAGGATAAGGGTGGTCTTGAGGACCTCCAAAAGGCCCAGTGGTATCTCAATTACGCAATCAACCTGATGAAAGAGAAGAATGCATCTGAATGAATATCAACACGAAGCCATGAGCTTCCGACTGGAGACCGCTGACGAAGCCTATGCCATCTTTGGCTTGGTTGGTGAGGTCGGTGAACTCTACTCCTTCATCGCCAAGAGCATCCGTGATGGTGAACACCCGGATCATCTCGGGATGGTTAAGAAGGAGTTGGGCGACATCCTGTGGTTCATCGCAGCGATTGCTAAGGACCATGGCTTCCAGCTTCAGGAGATTGCTCAGTCCAACGTGGATAAGCTGCGTAGCCGCAGTGAGCGGGGTGTCATTCAGGGCTCTGGGGATGAGCGATGAAGATCGTCTACACTCAGGACAACTGCCCTGCGTGTCTCTTCACGAAGGCCAAACTGAATGCGCAGGACATCCCTTTTGTGGAAGTGAAGATCGGCCAGGACATCTCCCGTGAGGACTTCATGGCGAAGTACCCCGGTGTCCGCACGGTCCCCTATGTCGTTGACGAAGGAGAGTATGATGTCCGGTAAGGGTTCTGCACCGCGTCCGTTCAGTGTCTCTGATGAGGAGTATGCGAACAGGTGGGACGCGATCTTCGGGAAAGACAAGAAAAAGGAAGCGCCGCCGACTGAAGAGAAGTTAGAATTGCCTTTTGACGATCCTAAGTCCGATTGATAGATCATCTAATGCAAAACACCATGAACCACATTGACACCATGAAGCAGGCGCTGGAGGCGCTGGAGAACGGCGGGCACATGACCTACGAAGGGTTGTGCAAGGCCAAGGCAGCGAGTGACGCCCTGCGCCTCGCCATCGAGCAGGCGGAGAAGCAGGAGCCGGTGGCGTGGCTTTACCCAGCAACGGGCCAGACGTTCAACAGTGAGCCTCCGCCAAGCCTCAAAGCGCAGTGCCGACCCCTCTACACCGCCCCACCCCAGCGCCAGCCTGAGCAGGAGCCGGTGGACGTTGCCGAAATAGCCTTTGAGGCTTGGTGGCGACGAGAAGGTGAGTTCCTTCGTGCTGGCGGCGGAGACTACGAAAAAACCTTCGCCCGCCACGCATGGATTGAGGCGCTTGCTTGCACCGCCCCGCCCCAGCGCCAGCCGCTGACAGTGGAGCAGATTTCCGAGATTGAGCAAGACGGTGCGTTTTGGGACGACCACACGCCGCTTGATTTTGTCCGCGCCATCGAACGCGCCCACGGGATCGGGGGTGAAGCATGACCTACACCCTCACGCTATGCCTTGGAATGTGGATGGGCCTGTGCAACCAGATTCGCACATACGACTTCCCGACGTTGGCCGAATGCAATCAAGGGCGGCAAGGCATCACGGCGCAGGCCATCGGCAACGGCTATGCCATCTGCGCTCCAAAGCCACAGGAGAAGAAATGACCAATCAACAACCCGAAGCCCTGCGGCTGGCTGATGAACTGGACGACGGCGACTACGATCACACACGCCAAGCCGCCGACGAACTGCGCCGCCTGCACGACCTTCTTGGCAAGGCAAACGCGCTGAACCGCATTCGTGCGGGGAGGGTCCAAAAGCTGGAAGCGGCCAACGAACAATTGCTGGTCTTTGCTCAATCCCTGGTCGATGCCTGGAATTCCGAAGGAATCCCGTGCCCCTACGAGATTGTGAAATCCGCCCAAGACGCCATCGCAGCAGCATCCGACGAAACATCTAGGTAACCACATGGATAAACAAGACATTCTGAGGATGGCCCGAGAGGCCGGTTTTGAAGATGGCTGGGTTGAGATTTGCAACGTGTTTGAGGAACTCACCAACCTTGTAAACATCGTCGCCGCAGCCGCGAAAGCGGAGGAGCGGGAGGCGTGTGCGCAATTATGCGAGGACTCGGCATGGCGGCTGAAAAAAGTCGCCGTTGAGAACAACAGCGCCAGCACCAACAGTCGAGCAATCCAAGCCAGCCATGATGCCGACGCCATCCGCGCTAGACAGTCTCTCTAAGGAACATCATGGAAAAACAAAACGAAAAGAAACCGGCAGATGGCTGGTTGCAGGATGGGTCATTGTTGTATCGGTTGACTGACGAACGCTATCCGCAGAACCGTGACGAGATCAACGTAACGATGGCAGATGGGTCGCGCTCAATTGAGGCCCGTACCCGCCGAGCAAGTGAGTTGCTGGAGCGCATCCGCCAAACCCGCTAGACAATCCATCGGATGATACCTGAGTGATTTCAGGGGACTCTTGACAGCCGAATCGGCTTGAATCAGAATCTGCCTTGTCAAGAACTTTTCAGGCAAGGAGCCTACGATGACTTTGAACGAACTTCTCCGCACCGCTGCCCTCCCTCTGTGGAAGGGCCTGTCCTACGAGCGAACCGCCTACAGGAATGTGGAGGAGTTCATCTCCATCGTGGGCAACCTGGACATCCGTGAGGTCAAGACCGTCACCCTGGACAAGTGGTACAAGGCCCAGAACGAGAAGGGCATGGCTGGCTCCACGATTAACAGGAAGCTGGTCAACATCCATCAGGTCCTGAAGTTTGCTCTGGATCGTGACTGGATTGAGAAGCTCCCGGTCCTCCAGTGGAGCCCTGAGTCCGAAGGCCGTGTCCGCTGGCTGGAGCCCCATGAGGAGCAGCAGATGTTCTCCCTGCTGGCTGACTGGTCAGAACACGAAGTCTCCAAGTTCATCCGCCTGCTGATTGAGACTGGTATGCGCCGTGGGGAACTGCTGGCCCTCCAGCCTCAGAACATTCAGGGCCGCTGGATTCGCATCTGGAAGAACAAGACCAAGACTCCTAGGAGCGTCCCGCTCACGGATGCTGCTATGGAGGCTCTGGAAGGCTTCTCTGGCTGGTCTATCGACATCAATGACCTGAGGAGGGTCTGGGATCGCCTGAGGGAGTCCATGGGACTTAGGGAAGACCCTGAGTTCGTCCTGCACACTCTGCGGCATACTACGGCTACTCGGCTGCTGAAGAAGACCAAGGACATCACCAAGGTTCAGAAGCTGCTGGGCCACAAGAAGCTCCAGACCACGATGCGATATGCTCACATCAGTGACGAGGATTTGTTTAACGCCGTGTGTGGCTGAAAGGTTATATGTGTACTCTTAGTTGGAGTTTTTGGGTTGGGTGGCTAACGGGTGTTATTAGCTGCCTTGTTTTCGCAATCTACGTTGCCGTAATGTCCCGTCCTTGCAAATGACCAATAAACAATTTGACCCCTCCTGGCCCTTCCCTCAGTTCGATGAGGACGGTGTTCAACTGCTTCCTCCAGAGTTCGACCAGAAGCCCCGCTACTACGCAGGAGCGGAGCATGGTTGGTCTTGGGACGGGATTGCTGATTACGATGAGGCCCTCCTGTGAAGTGGCTGATGAAGTTCATCGCCCTGGTGACGCTGCCCTTCACCATCCTTGCGGCTCTCTTCATGTTCGTTTGGGAAGCCTTGGAGCGCTATGACGATTGAGCATACTATCGTAGGAGCCACAGGCATCGGCTACCTCATCGTGGGGGTCCTTCAGTGGTCCAAGGGTGAGGTCTCTAACGGAATGATTTGGACTGGCTATGCGTTTGCGCAGGTTGGTCTCTGGCTGAACATTAAATGAAATACTCTATCCCTGTTGATTGGGCCGCCATGGAAGGCGTCCTCGTGTCAGTGCTGAAGGAAGACCTTGACCAACTCCGTGAAGATTGGGTGAAGGTTTTTGAGCTTCAGAGGGGCTTCGTGTACGATGCGGACCCCAAGAAAGATTGTGAGCAAATCTCTGAGATGATCCAGGCCTTTAAGAAGATCATCAAATACTACGGAGGCCAGCCGTGAACTTTTACATCGACATCAAAGAAATCACTGAACATGAGGACGGCTCCGCCACCTTCCTGTTTGACCTTAACGAAGAGGCCAAGGAAACCCTGCTTCAGTACGCCATTACGGACATCCTGAAGAAAGCTGCGCAGCGTGTTGCGAAGGAGCAGAAGGCGTGAAGTTCATCATCGTGGTGGAAGACACCGAACGCGGCATCCGTGTGAAGGCCGCCTACAACCCCAACGACATCACAGACCATCTGGCGAATTCCATCGCAGCCAAGACCGTGAGCAATTGGGCCGAGCATCTGAAGGGCCTGGAGGCTCAGGGTCTCCTCTACGTTGAAAAGGAGTGAGCATGGGGGATCGTCTGTGCTGGCTGGTGGGCGGGGGCCTGCGTAACAGTCCCGCTTGTGCGCCTAAAGAAATCCCTAGGAAACCCCTTGCGGCCTTGTTTCGGCCTCCCGGCAGTGCTTCACCAAAAGACGGAGTGACAACACGGCCTAGCTAGGCTAGACAGTTCCCACCCACAGGCCGTGGGATTGGCTGGAGGTGATGCAAACACGAGATTTTCCGTATCAGGTAACAAGGATTGGAAACACAGGCTCAAAGTACTTCACCCCCGTCCAATGCTGCCGCTGCGGTCGGGAGAAGGTGTTTGAGTCCGTCAAGGCCCTCCCAGACGAGGTTATCGCCAAGCGATTCCGGTCATGGGGGTGGGTCATAGGGCGCAACAGGCGCAACGACATCTGCCCAGTGTGTATCGGGGTCAAGCCCGAAAACAAGCTGGCGGAGAGGTTCAAGGTCACTGTTGAAGACGTTCCCGTTCCAACCAGAGCCGATGTGGCCGAGCAGGCCCAGGCGAAGATCGAAGCTACCCAGAAATCCGTTCAGGCAGGGCTGCTGAAGTTGAAGGTTTATAAAGATATATCACAGGACCTGAAGGGCATTAGGGAGGCCCTAGAGAAGCTCGTGGCGGTATTGCCTATGCTGTCTCTTATATTAGACGATAAAAAGGCCCCAACCAAAAAGGTCAGGGCCAAGAGTTCGGTGAAGAAGAAGGAAACCTCAGAGCTTGTTAGCAAGGACTGAGGTTTGGAGGTGAGTGTACCTCCAGAGCATATTCAAAGTCTTATGGCCGGATATGGTGGCCACTTCCTGAAGGGTTAAATCCCCTCGCTCCATATATCTTGAGATGCTTTCGTGTCTCAGGTCATGGAAATGGAAGTCCACCAGTCCGGCCTTTTTCATGACCCTCGCCCAGGCCTGATTGAAGCCCGTCTCGGTCATTCCCAGCACCAGCCTGGAGGAGAAGCTCCCGGTCATGGGGTGGAGGGCTCTAAGGACATCCATGGCCTCCTTGGACAGCGGCACCCGCCTTCTGCCGGTCTTGCCTTCGATGGTGGCGAAGCTGCCCACCCAAGAGACCTGAGGCCATCTGAGGTTCAGTAGCTCCCCCTTACGCATGGCGGTGAGGATCGCCAGCTGGACCATGGGCAGGAGCCGGGGATTTCTAGCTGTGCTCAAGGCCGAAAAGAGAGCATGCGACTCCTCGTCGCTTAGTCTCCTCTCCCTCGCAGGGTTCTGCTTAGGCTTCCTGACGAGTTTGAAGGGGTTGTTTGGTAGCACCAAGTCCCACTCTGACATAGCCACGGTTACGCAGTGGGAGAGGACCTGAAGGTCATACAATGCGCACCTTGGTCCTGACTCGGCCACCCTGCGATCCCTATAGGCTGCGATGTCGGATACCTTCAGGGACTCAATGTCTTGCTGTGTAAATAGCTCTTGTTTGAGCCGCTTAATTACATAGCCGTCTGTGCGACTCTTCTTGCTCGGTAGGATTTCTGTCTCATACCGTTCTAGCATATCTGCTATGCGCATTGGGAAGACCTTGGTGCCCAGGGGCGGAATCGAACCACCGACACTGCGATTTTCAGTCGGGCCGGTTTAGTAGTCTACCGGGGCAACGGCGGTAGCCACAAGGAAATCTACCAGACAGGCGGCGTTTTGCAAGCTGACTCAACTAGGACACGACACCTAAAACAAAAAGGCCGCTAGGGCTCTCATTACGAGAACTCTAGCGGCCTTTTTTCGCTTCTTACTTGAGACCCTTTCGGACCTCATCATACTGACGGTAGCACTGGTTCAGAGCCGTCCTCAGCGAGTCTGCTCTGGCAGCTTCCCTGACAAGAAACTCTGCATCCTCTCTAGAAAGCTCGGCCCCAGTGGCACCTGCTCTAGGGATGGCGGCTGGGGGTTCCTTGGGGGGACTATCGGCTCTCGGGGGACGCTGGCGCAGCCCATCAAGAGCAGAGCCAAGCCTGCTGTTGAGGCTAGCGATTTGAGCATCTTTCTCCTTACGAATTTTCTCAGCCGAGGAGACCATAGCCTGCTCCCTCTCGCGGGCACGTTCAGATGCCTCTAGGAGCTTCTGATTGTACTGGGCCTGTAGGGTAGCCTTGGTTTCTGCTACAGCCGCTCCTACGGCCCTGTAGACGAGAACCTTGTGGGTCCCGAACAGGATACCGAAGAGGGCCAGTACGAGACCAGCAAAGATGAGTTTGGGTTTAAGACTGAGCCAATACTGCACGGCTCTTCTCCGAAGGGGTAATAGGTTTCAGGCAAAGAGCCCTCTCAGCCTCACGCCTGCGCGTAAGACCCCGATAGACCTTGCCTCCAGCTTTGTTCCACCGCAGCAGTTCATTGCAGGCTCCCGTGTAGCCCCCTGCGTTGAGCTTCCTGACGAGTGTTGATTTGCAATAAGCCCCCACCCCCACGTTATAGGCGAAGGAGGCAAAGGCGTCGTACTGGTTTTGATTGAGGGGGACTTGAGTACACCTCAGGACTCCTAGGCCATGCTCTGTGAGTTCCTTCTTCAGGAGGCTGTCACACTCGGCTTTGCCATAGGTCTTGCCTGGCACGATGTCAGGTCCTGTGTATCCATTACAGACAGTCAGGACCCCAACGACATCATAATAGGGCGTGTATTCGGTACCCTCCCACATAGCCACAGAGGCGACTAAGGCCGTCCCTGCGAGTGACCCTAGGAGCCACTTATTTGCTTGGTTCACTTCCGATAATGTCCTTGTAAATCTGGAACAGCTTGTGGCCGATCATCAGGACGGTGTAGATGAACGTGGCCCAGAGGACCAGATCACTGACAGGGTAGCCAGCGATGGATGCTACCGAGACAGTGACAGGTGGAGCAGCTTTAGCGACGATACCCGCCCCCGTTTCTGTAGTGTGTTGTGAAAGACTCATATGTGTTTTCCGCTGGGGTCGAAGTCGTCCAGCAAGTGCTCAGCAAACCAGACGGTCAGTCTCTTGCGCCATCCATCGGGACCCTTTGAGTATCTCTTCAGACGGTCTGTAACCAGAGTTTCCCGAGGCAGGTCCAGGAAGATCACAGTGAACACTAGGACGTTTGCGAGGAAGTCTAGGAGGAGGCCCAGGAAGAGCAGAGGAGTTCCGAAGACAAGAGCAACCTTTGACAGATTGCCGGTAAGTTTAGCCTGACGCAGGTTCATGACAGCCAGGTAGAACAGCCACAAAGCGTAGACCAGAAGTAAGGCGTATGCGAACAACTCTAGAAAGAAGATCACGATTCAACCCCTCCTAAGACTTGTCTTGCGCAAACACGTTGACGAACACCGTGCCTTCTTCCAGCGCCTCAATCTCATGCCACTCACCGGCTACCAAGTTCACCGGCTGGGTGTCCTTGGTCATAACCAGTTCGCGGCCTTCTTTGCGCACGGTAATGCGACCGGCGTGGCAGAAGGTCAGGTGTGAGTAGGCATGGCTGTGACGCGGCAAGCCCTCACCTGCGTTGGCGTGGTACACGTTGAGCGTGGTGCCGCCTTGCGTGACGGCATGGAGCGGGGTGACGGTAATCACAGCGTCTGCGCTCCGGTCACTACGGGCTGGTCGGGCGCTGCGACTTTGGGCGGAGGCTCAGGCAGGTTGGTGGTCAGTGCTGCGCCGTCCCAAGTGAACCCAATACTACCAACGCCCACCTCTTCAATCAGCGCCCAGGTTTGTGCGTCCGAGTCCCAACCCCACACGCGGGCTAAGGTATCTACTTGTACCAACATTAGATAACCCTCGGGCGGCGTCCATATCTCAGGATTGCCGTCCCACAGAACGATGTTGTCGCAGATATTGGTCGTAAGATTGACCATGCAATAGTTTTGAGTATTCATCTGGATCACCATTCAAAAATCACGACACCAGCAGCGCCGTTGCCTCCAGCGTAGTTGGTGCAGCCTTGCTGGCCGCCCCCGCCACCACCGCCGCCATAAGAGCGACCAGGACTTCCAGTGATGGTGGATGCATATGCCGCCCTGCCGCCTCCGCCAAGAATAGAAGAACCTCCGTGTCCCCAATAGTTCGCTGAACTGAACGGGTTCCCATCGCCCCCGCCAATGTTTAAATCCCCACCGGAGCCAGTACCACCACCACTGCCCCCAAAACTGCCGCCAACCCCGCCTGTCGCAGAGATTGTGGAGATGGTTTGCGTACCTGAAGCAACGGACGAAGTGCCTCCGGTGCCCCCTGCATTGTTAGTGCCGGTC
>JACCEC011990152.1_pt1 | contig 46222 bp, 45 predicted proteins | sample 7450121 | NCBI WGS metagenome assembly JACCEC01 (sample SAMN15323455, study PRJNA562643) | freshwater metagenome | isolation source: river surface water | place: USA:Blue River Watershed | collected 2017-08-18 | reverse complement strand
TACAAGGTGTTTCACACCACCGGCACGGCGGGCACGATTGCAGCGGCGGCGGCCACCGGTCATTTGCTGGGCCTCAATCCCACTCAGATGTTGCATGCCTTTGGCTCAGCGGGCACCCAGTCGGCCGGATTGTGGGAGTTTTTGCGCACCGCGGCCGACAGCAAGCAATTGCACACCGCCCATGCCGCCGGTGCCGGCCTGATGGCTGCGGTGCTGGCCCACGACGGCTTCACTGGCGCTGAGCGCATTTTTGACGGCCCGCAGGGCATGGCTGCCGGGATGTCCAGCGATGCCAACCCGGCCTGGCTGACCGACCGCCTGGGGCAGCGTTGGGCTCTGGCCGAAACGTCTTTCAAATACCATGCCTCATGCCGTCACACCCACCCTGCTGCGGACGCACTGCTGCATGTCATGCGCGAGCACGGTCTGAAAGCGTCGGACATTGCCCGGGTCGAAACCCATGTGCACCAGGGTGCGATCGACCTGCTGGGCCCTGTGGTGCGCCCGACCACTGTGCACCAGAGCAAATTCTCGATGGGCACGGTGTTGGCCTTGGCCGCCTTGCATGGCTACGCCGGTTTGGGAGAGTTTGATCGCCATTTCAGTGCCGACGATACCCGTGACTTTTGCGAACGCGTGACCATGACCCTGGATCCTGAGGTGGACGGGGCGTACCCGCAACGCTGGATCGGCAAAGTCACGGTACAAACCCACGATGGCCGGGTCTTCAAGGGCCGGGTCGACGAGCCCAAGGGCGACCCCGGCAACACCCTCAGCCGCGATGAAATCACCGACAAGGCCATGCGGCTGGCGGCACACAGCCAAGGGGCCAGTGCGGACGAGATGCGCCACGCCCTGGAGCAGCTCTGGGGAATCACCCGCATCCAGCACATGGGTCGTTTGTTGACCTGAAGTCATGTGAGGTTATGGGGCTTTTCAAGCCTCCTGATCGTGGATAATTTACTTTGCTTCACATTTCAAAAGAGGAGTCTGTTCATGAAACCCCTGTTCAAACGCGGTCTGGCATTGGCTGCAATGTCTTTGGCCTTGGTGTCTGGCGCCCAGGCCCAGGCTTTCCCCGACAACAAGCCCGTGACCATGGTCGTGCCCTTTGCCGCTGGCGGCCCCACCGATGTGGTGGCGCGCATGCTGGCGATCCCCATGGGCAAAGCCCTGGGCACCACCGTCACCGTTGAAAACACCGTGGGTGCAGGCGGAACCATCGCCTCAGCTCGCGTGGCCCGCTCGGCCCCCACCGGTCACACCATCTATTTGCACCACATGGGCATGGCCACGGCGGTGTCTCTGTATCGCAAGCTCAGCTTTGACCCGTTGAAAGATTTTGAATACATCGGTCAGGTGGTGGATGTGCCCATGACCTTGTTGGCCCGCAAGGACTTTCCGGCCAACAACTACGCCGAACTGATCAGCTACATCAAGGCCAACAAAGAAAAGGTTTCTCTCGCCAACGCGGGCTTGGGTGCCGTGTCGCACCTGTGTGGCTTGTTGTTCATGAGCTCGATCGGCGTTGACCTGACCACCGTGCCTTACAAGGGCACCGGCCCGGCCATGAACGATTTGTTGGGCGGTCAGGTGGACTTGTTGTGCGATCAGACCACCCAGACCGTGCCGATGATCAAGGAAAACCGCATCAAGGTGTACGGCGTGACCACCACCAAGCGCCTGTCGGCTCTGCCCAATGTGCCCACCCTGGACGAACAAGGTAACAAGGGCTTTGAAGTCAAAGTGTGGCACGGCATGTATGCCCCCAAAGGCACGCCCAAAGAGGCCATCGATAAACTCAACGTGGCCCTGAAAGCCGCCCTCACCGACCCTGGCGTGAAGCAACGCTTGGCCGATCTCAGCTCCGAGATCCCGCCGATGGACAAGATCTCGCCCGAAGGCCTGCGCACCCACCTCGAAGCCGAAATCAAGAAGTGGGGACCGGTGATCACCAAGGCCGGCATCTACGCCGACTGAGGCAGATCATGGCCCTGATCGTCGAGCCCAACATGCACTTCCCCGGGCAAACGCCCGGGGATCTGCACGCCGGGGATGAGTTTTACGAAGCTCTGCTCGATGCCCATCAGGGCCTTAGCCCCGAGCAAAGCCAAGCACTCAATGCCCGCCTGATCTTGACGCTGGCCAACCACATCGGCGATGTGGCAGTGCTCAAGCAGGCGCTGGCCTTGGCCCATCAGTCAGGCTGAGTTCAGTGCATCATCGGTACAACAAAGCGGCCGCCTCAGGTGGCCGTTTTTGCTTTGTAGTCACATTGCGCCCTCACTTGACACACCCCGCACAGAGGCTTGCGCGCCTGGCAGACATAACGGCCATGCAATATCAGCCAGTGGTGGGCGTCAACCAAAAAGCGCGCCGGAATGCGCTTGAGCAGCTTCATTTCGACCGCCAGCACGTCCTTGCCGGGCGCCAGTCCGGTGCGGTTGCTGACCCTAAAGATGTGGGTGTCGACCGCCATGGTGGGCTCGCCAAAAGCGACGTTGAGCACCACGTTGGCGGTTTTGCGCCCGACGCCGGGCAACCGCTCCAGGGCCTCGCGGGTGCGCGGCACTTCGCCGCCGTGCTCGGCCACCAGAATCTGACAGGTCTTGAGCAAGTTGGCAGCCTTGGTGCGGTACAGGCCGATGGTCTGGATGTAACCCATCAGCCGCTCCAGGCCCAGATCGATGATTTTTTGCGGCGTGTTGGCCACCACAAACAGCCGCCGGGTGGCTTTGTTGACCCCCACGTCGGTGGCTTGCGCCGACAGCAACACGGCGGCCAGCAATTCAAACACGCTGGTGTACTCGAGTTCGGTCACCGGATGCGGGTTGGCCGCCTGCAAGGTGGAGAAAAAGGCATCGATTTGCGCGGGTGTCATGTCCCATAATATAGCCATGAAATTCGCCAAAAGACTCGACTTTGTTGAAACTTCTGCCATCCGTGAACTCTTCAAGTTGCTGGGCAAACCCGGCATCATCAGCTTTGCCGGTGGTTTCCCGGACAGCGCAATGTTCGACGTCGAGGGCATTCGCGAGGCCAGTCAGCGGGTGCTGACCGAGCAACCCGGCCCGGCCCTGCAATATGGCGCCACCGAGGGACATGCGCCGCTGCGCGAAGAGATCGCCCGCTTCATGGCCGACAAAGGCGTCAAGGGCCTGAGTGCCAGCGACCTGATCGTGACCACCGGCAGCCAGCAGGCGCTGGATCTGATCGCCAAAACCTTGCTGCAAGAGGGCGATACCGCCTTGGTTGAGGCGCCCACTTTTTTGGCCACCATCCAGTGTTTCAGGCTTTATGGCCCCCAGGTCTTGGGCGTACCGATTGACGCCGACGGCGTGCGAGTGGACTTGCTCGAAGAGAGTGTGATCCGCCATCGCCCCAAGCTGGTTTATCTCATCCCCACATTTGGCAACCCCAGCGGGGCCATGCTCAGTCTGGAGCGTCGCTTGCAGATTTTGCGCATGGCCGTGCAGCACCAAGTGGTGGTGGTCGAAGACGATCCTTATGGCGATTTGTACTTTGGGGCCGAGCCACCGCCCTCTTTGCTGGCTTTGTCAGACCAGGTGCCCGGCAGCCGCGACTGGTTGTTGCATTGCGGCAGCTTGTCCAAAGTGCTCAGCCCCGGCTTGCGCGTGGGGTGGCTGATTGCGCCGCAGGCCTTGTTGCAACGCGCCACCATGTGCAAACAATTCAGCGATGCGCACACCTCGACCTATGCCCAAGCCACCGCTGCCGAGTATTTGAAGAGCGGGCGCATGCCGGCCACACTCGCCCATGTGCGTCAGGTGTATGGTCAGCGTGCCGCCGCCATGGGAGCGGCCTTGCAGCGCGAGTTGGGCGACGCCTTCAGTTACAACCAGCCACAGGGCGGTTTGTTTTTCTGGGGGCGGCTGACGGGAGCCGGTGGTGCATGCAACGATGGCCAGGTTTTTGCTCAAAAAGCCATCGAGCATCAGGTGGCTTTTGTGCCGGGCGCGCCTTTCTTTGCCCATCAGCCCGACCCTGCCAGCTTGCGATTGAGCTTTGCCACCTCCGACCTCGAAAAAATCGAAGAGGGCGTCAGGCGGCTGGGGGCCGCTTTGCGCGGCTGAACCGGGTCGGCCTGGTCAGGCCAGCGTCGCCTGATAGGCCGCTTCATCCAGGAGACGATCCAGCTCGGTCGGGTCACTGAGCCTGACCTTGAAAAACCAGCCAGCGCCCAGCGGATCGCTGTTGGCCAGCGAGGGGTCGGCGCGCAAGGCTTCATTGACCTCGACCACTTCACCCGAGGCAGGCATGAAAACGTCGGCAGCGGCTTTGACCGATTCGACCACGCAAGCCACGCTGCCGGCTGCAAAGACCGATCCGGGGGCCGGCAAATCGACAAACACCACATCGCCCAGGGTCTCCTGGGCGTGCGGTGTGATGCCCACCACAGCCGGTTGGCTGCCGGCGTCGATCCATTGGTGTTCGGGGCTGTACTTGCGACTCATGGCGGACATGTTGAAGATTGATTCAGAACAGTCATCATAGACCCAACGATCAACGCGCGTAGGCCAAGTCCCTCAATGTCAACGAAATCTCGGGGACGTAGGTGATGATCATCAGACAACTCAGCACCACCAGCACAAAGGGAATCAAGGGTGAAATGATGCGATCGAGCGAGAGTTTGGCCACCGTGCAGGCGGCAAACAAATTGACGCCAAAGGGAGGAGTGATCATGCCCAAGGCCAAATTGACCACCATGATCAGGCCAAAATGAACCGGATCGACCCCGAAGTGCAGGGCCACAGGCGCCAAAATAGGGGCCAGCACGATGATGGCCGCGCTGGTTTCAATGAACATCCCGATCAGGAACAAAGCCGCATTGACGCCGAGCAAAAAGTAATGCGGCGTTTGCAGCACTTCCTGCAACCAATGACCGATGGCTTCGGGCACGCCAGCCCGGGTGATCATGAAGGCAAACAAACCGGCGTTGGCGATGATGAACATGATCACCGCCGATGAAAGCACCGATTTGCGCAAAATCGGGTAGAGGTCTTGCAGGCGGATTTCGCGATACACCACAAGTCCCACGATCAGGGCATAAAAAACGGCCACGGCCGAAGCCTCGGTGGGCGTGAAAACCCCGCCGTAGATGCCGCCCAAAATGATCACCGGCATCAGCAGGGCCCATCCGGCTTGACGCGTGCCCGGCCACAAGCCCAGGCGGCCATCGCCATCGTTCTTGCCCCAACCTTTGTACTTGGCGTAGACATACACAAACAGCATCAATGCACCGCCGATCAGCAAACCGGGGCCAAAGCCGGCGATGAAGAGTTCACCGATCGATACTTCGGCACTGACGCCATACAAAATCAGGGGAATGGACGGCGGAATGATGACCCCCAGCTCAGCGCTGGTGGCTTGCAAGGCGGCGGCATAAGGCGTGGGGTAGCCGTGCTTGATCAGCGCCGGGATCAGGATCGCCCCAATGGCGAATGTGGTGGCCACGGATGAGCCGGACACGGCCGCAAAAATCATGCAGGTCAGCACGCACGTCATGGGCAGGCCGCCTTGCACACCACCGACGATGCTTTTGGCAAACTCGACCAGCCGGCGAGAGATGCCGCCGGTTTCCATCAGATTGCCAGCCAGGATGAAAAACGGAATGGCCGCCAGCGGGAACTTGTTGATGGAAGAGAACATTTCTTTGACCGACAGCAGCATGTTGGCGTTGCTGGCCTGGATGCCCACCACCGCCGACAGGCCGATCGAGACGGCCACCGAAATGGTCAGGGCAAAGCACAAGACCATGGTCACGATCATGGCAGTGCTCATTGTGCGGTCTCCAGCTCTTCGCGTTTGGGGTCGAGGAAATTACCGATGATTCCCATGACGGCGAATGCAGCCCCGACGGGCATGGCGATGTAAGCCCAGAACATGGACACATCCTCAAGCCCGATCACGCTTTGTACTTTGCCACGCTGGGCGTAATCGTGTCCCCACCACAAAATGATGGCCATCAGCGACAAAGAGGCCAAAGCCACCAAACAGTCGAGCAAGCGGCGCAACCAGGGCGGACTGATGCGGTGCAGCACATCCACGCTGACCATCGCCCCCATCCGGAAAGCCGCCGGGATGCCCATGAACACCATCCAGATCAGACTGAATCGAATCAGCACCTCGGTCCACTCGGCGGGTTGTTCAATCACGAAGCGGGTGAAGATCTGGAACATGCCCAGCACCGCCGCCACCACCAGCATGGAGCAGGCCACGAACATCGAGGCTTGGGTGGTCAGGTGCTCGACTTTGAGGAAAGTTTGTTTCATGGAGAGCCCGATAAAAAAACCCGCCCTGACAGGCGGGTTGCGTTTGACGTACCGGCTTATTTGTAATTGCGGATGCGGTCGATGTTGGGTTTGCCGAACTGCTTCTCGAATTCGGCATAAACCGGCGAGAGAGCGGACACAAACTTGGCTTTGTCGACGTTTTCAACCACGCTCATGCCCTTGCTGCGAAGCTCGGCCACGCCTTTGGCATCGTCTTCATCGACCCGGGCCCGGTTGGCTTTGACGGCGATTTTGGCGGCCTCCAGGAAATGGCCTTTGTCTTCGGCGCTGAGTTTGTCAAAGCTGCCTTTGTTCATGACGAAAATGGCGGGCGAGTAAACATGCCCGGTCAGGGACAGGTGCTTTTGGACCTGGTCGAACTTGGCGGCCATGATCACCGACAAGGGGTTTTCCTGGCCGTCCACCGTGCCTTGTTGCAGAGCCGTGAACACTTCGGGGAAGGCCATCGGGGTGGTGATGATGCCAAAACCTTTGTAGGCGGCCACATGCACTGGATTTTCCATGGTGCGCATCTTCAAGCCCTTGAGGTCATCGGGGGCGTTGACCGCGCGCTTGCTGTTGGTCATGTGACGGACGCCGTTTTCACCCCAGGCCAGTGCTTTGAAGCCTTTGCTTTCAAATTTGCCCAGCAATTCCTGGCCGATCGGGCCGTCCAGGACGGCTCGGGCATGGGCTTTGTCACGGAACAGGAACGGGATGTCCAGGATCCGGGCTTCAGGCACGAAATTGGGCACCGGGCCGGTGGAGGAGAACGCCAACTCCTGGGTGCCCAGTTGAACCGCTTCGATCGATTCGCGTTCGCCGCCCAAAGAGCCCGAGTAGAACGTCTGGATTTTGTAACGGCCCTTGGTGCGGGTTTCAACCTCTTTGGCAAAGGTGTCGATGGCCACCCCTTGATGGGAGTTCTGGGCCACCGAGATGCTGATTTTCATGTTGGTCTGGGCCAGCGCCGACTGACCAACGCCCCAAGCCAGGGCTAATGCGCAAAAAATAGAACTCACCTTCATGTGCAAACTCCGAGTGTGTGTGGTGTGAAGATGTCGCATTATGAAGCAAACCCGTGCTCACCACCGGTGGGGTTTTCCGGGGGCATCAGCCCCGTAAAGACCACTTCACTGCCGTGGGGTTTTCACGCGCGTAGTCGCGAATGATGGTGTCAAAGTCGGGGTCGGCGTGCAGGCCCAGGCCCTGGGCGCGGGGCGACTCGACGCGGCCAGGCCAACTGCGCACGATGCGCCGGATGTTGGCGTCGGGCGTCCAGTCGATCAGGGCGGCGGCCTCGGGTCCGGCGACGCGCTCAAGGGCTGCGGCCATCTCGCCCACCGTGGTCACCAGCGCCGGCAGATTGATGGCGGTGCGGGGGCCCCACTCGGTGTCGCTGCATTGGCCTACCCGCAGCAGGCCTTCAATGGTGCGCGCGGGGGAAGACAGGGCGACCTCGGTTTGGGGGGCCACTGGGCAGGCCCCAGGAAGTCCAGCCAGCGGCTCGCGCACCATGCCGCTGAAAAACCCGGAGGCGGCACCGTTGGGTTTGCCGGGGCGCACGCTGACGGTCATCAGCCGGGCTGCCCGACCCCGGAGATAACCCTTGCGGGTGTAGTCGGCCAGCAGTTGTTCCCCGATGAATTTCTGAATGCCATAACTGGTTTGGGGCGTCGGCAAAGTTGTGTCGCTGACCACCCAAGGGCTGGGCATTTCAGCCTCGGCGGGGCACCCAAACACGGCCAACGAGCTGGCAAACACCAACACCGGCTGAGTGCCCAGAGCGCGACACGCCGCCAGCAAAGCTTGGGTGGCGGCCAGGTTGCTGCGCAAACCCAGATCGAAATCGGCTTCGCATTCGGCACTGACCGCCGCCGCCAAGTGATACACCACATCGGTGCCAGCGGGCACGGCGGGCACCCCTTGAGGCCCAGGTGACAGCAGGGCATTGAGGTCGCCCACGCAGGCCCGCACCCGGGCGTCAGCCAACAGATCGCTCGGCGGGTTGAATTGATCCACCAAAGTGATTTGCCCGATGGATTGAGGCGCCTGTCCGTTGACCGAGAACTGCCCCAATTGCAACAGGGTGCGCGCCAGCCGCGCCCCTAAAAAACCGGCGCCGCCGGTGATCACGATGTTCATGGTGGGATGCTCCTCACATGCCGGCGTAGTTGGGCCCGCCGCCGCCTTCCGGGGTCACCCAGACGATGTTCTGGCTGGGGTCTTTGATGTCGCAGGTCTTGCAATGCACGCAATTCTGGGCGTTGATCTGTAATCGATCGGCGCCGTTTTCTTGCTTGACATACTCATACACCCCGGCCGGGCAATAACGGCTTTCCGGACCCGCATACTTGGACAGGTTGAGCGAGACGGGTACCGACGCATCTTTCAGGGTGAGGTGCGCAGGCTGGTTTTCTTCGTGGTTGGTGTTGCTGATGAAAACACTGGAGAGGCGATCGAAAGTCAGCCTGCCATCGGGTTTAGGATAATCGATCGGGGCGCACTCGACAGCGGGTCGCAAACGGACATGATCGGGTTGGTCGCGGTGGATCGTCCAGGGGATGTGACCGCGCAACACGAATTGCTCGATGCCGGTCATCAGCGTGCCCACAGTGCGTCCTTTTTTGAACCACTGTTTGAAGTTGCGCGCTTTGTTGAGCTCGGTGTGCAGCCAACTGGCCTCAAACGCCTCAGGGTAGGCCGACAATTCATCGCCACTGCGTCCGGCCACCAGGGCATCGTAGGCCGCTTCGGCGGCCAGCATGCCGGTTTTGATGGCGGCGTGGCTACCCTTGATGCGGCTGGCATTGAGGTACCCGGCGTCACAACCGACCAGGGCGCCACCCGGAAAGACTGTTTTGGGCAGGCTGAGCAAACCGCCGGCAGTGATCGCGCGCGCGCCGTAGGCCAGGCGCTTGGCGGGCTGAATCCCTTGGGCGGCATCGCCCTCAAAATACCAGCGGATGTTGGGATGGGTTTTGAAACGCTGGAATTCTTCAAAGGGGCTCAGCCAGGGATTTTGGTAATCGAGCCCGACCACGAAGCCCACCACCACCTTGTTATCAGCCATGTGATACAAAAAAGAGCCGCCGTAGGTGGCCTCATCGAGGGGCCAACCTGCGCTGTGCAACGCCAGACCGGGCTGGTGCCGCTTGGGGTCGATCTCCCACAACTCTTTGATGCCGATGCCGTAGCTTTGCGGGTCTTTGCCGGCGTCCAGTTGGTAGCGGGCGATCAGCTGCTTGCCCAGGTGACCGCGCGCCCCTTCGGCAAAAATCGTGTACTTGGCGTGCAACTCCATGCCCAGTTGGAAGTTTTCGGTCGGTTCGCCGTCTTTGCCCACCCCCATGTTGCCGGTGGCCACCCCCTTGACCGCGCCTTGCTCGTTGTAGAGCACCTCGGCAGCAGCAAAGCCAGGGAAGATTTCGACGCCCAGGGCCTCAGCCTGCTGAGCCAGCCAGCGGGTCACATCCCCCAGGCTGACGATGTAATTGCCATGGTTGTCAAAGCAGGGGGGCAAAAACAGATTGGGCACGCGGGTCGCGCCAGACTCGGTCATGAGCAAGAAGGCATCGTCGGTGACCGGCTGGTTCAGGGGCGCACCCAGCGCCCGCCAATCGGGAAACAGCTCGGTCAAGGCGCGCGGATCCATGATGGCCCCTGACAAAATGTGTGCACCGGGTTCCGAGCCTTTTTCCAGCACGACCACCGACACGTCTTGCCCCTTTTCGGCGGCCAGTTGTTTGAGGCGGATGGCGGTGGACAGGCCACCCGGCCCGGCGCCCACCACGACCACGTCGTACTCCATGGCTTCTCTGGGACCGAATTGGGCAATGATGTCTTGGGGCGTCATGGCGAAAATCAAGTAAGAAGGTGTCACCGATTCTATGTCCGCCAGGTACCGCTTGTGGATATGATCCGATGCAAAGGAGCAAGACATGGCATACAGCATCGATTTATCAGGCCGGGTGGCCCTGATCACCGGGGCCTCTGGCGGTTTGGGGGCGCAATTCGCCCAGACGCTCTCGGCGGCGGGGGCCGCCGTGGTTCTGGCCAGCCGGCGACTGGACCGCCTGAAAGACTTGCGCAGCCACATCGAGGCTGCCGGGGGGGATGCGCACGTGGTCGAACTCGATGTCACCGACCCGCACAGCATTGCGGCGGCCGTGGCCAAGGCCGAAGCCGAAGTCGGCCCGATCGATATTCTGGTCAATAACTCCGGGGTCAGTACCACCCAGCGCTTGCTCGATGTCAAACCTGAAGACTTCGACTTCATTTTCGACACCAATGTGCGTGGCGCCTTTTTTGTCGCCCAAGAGGTGGGGCGGCGCATGGTGGCGCGGGCTCGCAGTGAGGCCGCTGGTTTGCAAAACGGGGGGCGCATCATCCACATCGCTTCCATGGCCGGCCTGAAGGTATTGCCACAGATTGGCGCCTATTGCATGAGCAAGGCGGCGGTCATCCACATGACCCGGGCCATGGCGCTGGAGTGGGGGCGTTTTGGCATCAACGTCAATGCCATCTGCCCCGGTTACATCGACACCGAGATCAACCACCACCACTGGGATACCGAGCAAGGACGCAAACTGATCAACATGCTGCCGCGCAAACGCGTGGGGCACCCGCGCGATCTCGATGCCTTGCTGGTCATGCTGGCCAGCGGCGAAAGCGGTTTCGTCAACGGCGCGGTGGTGGCCGCCGACGACGGTTTTGCACTTTGAACGGGGGCGCCGCCAGATGAGAATCGAAATCCCCGAGCGCAAAAAGCTGGTTCGCGAGTCGGTGTTGCCGATCCGCTGGGGCGACATGGACGCCATGGCCCACGTCAACAACACCTTGTATTTCCGCTACATGGAAACCGTGCGCATCGACTGGTTTCATGAAATCGGCGTGCTGACCAACCCGCAGGGTGTGGGTCCGGTGATCATCAACGCCTTTTGCAATTTTCATCGCTCGTTGGTCTATCCGGGCCAAGTCCGGGTCAAGATGTTCGCCAGCGACCCGGGCCGATCCACCTTCGAGACCTGGGTCACCATGGAAATGGACCACGAACCGGGCGTGTTTTATGCCACGGGCGGCGCGACCACCATCTGGGTCGACATGCCAACGCACAAGTCGGTGCCGTTGCCCGAACACATCCGGGCGCTGGTCAGCGCCTGAAGGCGAAGCGCCCGGTTCTGCGCTTATTTTTTGGGCAAGCGGCCCATGACATAAAACTCGGGATTGGGCATCATGCCGCTGAAACTGGCCATGCGATTGGAGAGGCCAAAAAAGGCCGTGATCGCCGCGATATCCCAGATGTCCTCGTCGTTGAACCCGTGGGCGTGCAAGGCCGTGAAATCAGCCTCCTCGATTTGGTCCGAGTGCCGGCAGACCTTCATGGCGAAATCCAGCATCGCCCTCTGGCGTGGGCTGATGTCGGCTTTGCGGTGATTGACCGCCACCTGATCGGCAACCAGAGGCTTTTTCTCGTAAATGCGCAAAATCGCACCATGCGCCACCACGCAATACAAGCAGTGGTTGGCAGCGCTGGTGGCGGTCACAATCATCTCGCGCTCGCCTTTGCTCAGGCCGCTCGTGCGGCCCACGGCCTCGGGCGTCATCAGCGCATCATGGTAGGCGAAAAAAGCCCGCCATTCAGCCGGCCTGCGGGCCAGAGCCAAAAAGACATTGGGGACAAAGCCGGCTTTTTCCTGCACTTCCAACACACGTTGACGCAGGTCTTCGGGCAAGTCCTTGATTTCGGGGGCAGGGTAACGCGACATGGGATCCTTTCAGTTTTTTCGGGCCGCCCAATAGGTGGCGCCTTCCGGGCCATAGAGCTCGGCATGGGGGGTGCCTTTTTCCAGCGTGAACTCGTCACCTGGCTGAAGCTCTCGGGTGTCCTGTCCCACCGTCAGCCACATGTGGCCGGCAACGACCAGGGCCCGCACCGAAAAAGGGTGGGTGTGCATGTCTTGCACGGCATTGGGTCCCCAGGCCCGTTCCAGCACTTCATCAAAGCCTTCTTGTAAGCGAGCAGTACGGTAGCTCTCCAGGGTGGGCAGTGGTGTCATGGACATCTCCTTGATTCAGGGTCTTGAATTTGTTGTATCGTATCGGTTTTCCCATCTTCTGACACAGGAGTCCTGCGTGAACAAGATTTATCCCTCTGCGGCCGAGTCCCTCAAGGGCATTCTGGCCGATGGCCAGATGTTGGCCGTGGGCGGTTTCGGTCTGTGTGGCATCCCCGAAGCCCTGATCGATGCCGTGCGTGACAGCGGTGTGAAGAACCTCACCGTCATTTCGAACAATGCGGGTGTCGATGATTTCGGTCTGGGCAAGTTGTTGCAGACCCGCCAAGTCAAAAAGATGATTTCTTCTTACGTCGGCGAAAACAAAGAGTTCGAGCGCCAATACCTGGCCGGCGAACTCGAATTGGAGTTCACCCCGCAGGGCACCCTGGCTGAAAAACTGCGTGCCGGTGGCGCCGGCATTCCGGCCTTTTTCACCAAGACCGGCGTCGGCACCGTGGTTGCCGAGGGCAAAGAGCTGCGCGAGTTCAATGGCGAAACCTATGTCATGGAGCGCTCTCTGGTCCCCGACATTTCTTTGGTCAAGGCCGATGTGGCCGACCGCTCGGGCAATTTGCGCTTTAACCTGACCGCGCGCAACTTCAACCCGGCCGCGGCCACCGCCGGCAAGATTTGCATCGTCGAAGTCGAGCGCATCGTCGAGACCGGGGACATTCATCCCGACGATGTGCATCTGCCGGGTATCTATGTGCACCGCATCGTGCTCAACCCCACGCCTGAGAAGCGGATCGAAAAAATCACGACCCGCGAGCGCAAATAAGGAGTCAATATGCCCTGGACACAAGATCAAATGGCGGCGCGTGCCGCCCGGGAACTGCAAGACGGTTTTTATGTCAACCTCGGTATCGGCATCCCGACCCAGGTGGCCAATCATGTGCCCGATCACATGGAAGTCTGGTTGCAATCCGAAAACGGCATGATGGGCATCGGACCTTTTCCGCACGAAGACGAGGTCAACCCCGACCTGATCAACGCCGGCAAACAGACCGTGACCACCATCAAGGGCACCTCAATTTTCGGCAGCGACCAGTCGTTTGCCATGATTCGCGGCGGCAAGATCAACCTGTCGATTCTGGGCGCCATGCAGGTCAGCGAAACAGGCGATCTGGCCAACTGGATGATCCCCGGCAAAATGGTCAAGGGCATGGGGGGCGCCATGGACCTGGTGGCGGGCGTGCCCTATGTGATCGTGCTCATGGAGCACGTGGCACGCAAAAAAGACGGTACCGAAGACCTGAAAATTTTGCCCGAGTGCACCTTGCCCCTCACCGGTCAGAAGGTGGTCGATCGCATCATCACCGATCTGGCAGTGATGGACGTCACCCCGCAAGGCCTCAAGGTCGTCGAACTCGCGCCCGATGTGACCCCTGAGTTGCTGCAAGCCAAAACCGGCGTCAAACTGTTGTTCTGAGCCTCCTTCACTGCGGCGTCATGGGGGTATGGTAAAACTTCCGCCATGAGAACAAAGTTTGCACTGGGGGTCTTCTTGACCCTGTTGATGCCGCTGCTGTCTTGGGCTGCCCGGCCCATGGTCACCGACGACGCCAATGTGGTCGATCCAGGTGGCTGCCAACTGGAAAGCTGGGTCAAGCATTCGGGTTTGGGCACCGAGCGTTGGGCTTTGCCCGGCTGCAATTTTTTTGCCGACACCGAAATCACCCTGGGTGGGTCCGTCCAGAGTGCACGCGAGGATCCTGCGTCCGAATGGACGGTGTTGCAATTCAAAAAGCGCTGGATCAAGCTCGAGCCGGGCCGCTGGGGGCTGTCGACCAGCATCGGCCATGTGGACGCCCGGGCCAAAACCACGGGCTTGCCCGTCAACAGCAGTCTGTTTCCGGTGCGCGATGGCTACATCAATGTCCCCATGACCTACCTCAGCCCCAACGGTTGGTTGGTGCACCTGAATCTGGGCTGGATTCAGCATCATGTGGAGCAAAAAAACCGACCCACCTGGGGCATCGGTGGAGAGCTGCCGATCAACCCGCGCACCTACCTGATCGCCGAAACCTTCGGCGAATCCGGCACACGCACCAAATACCAGATCGGGATGCGCACTTGGATCAAGCCGAACAAACTGCAACTGGACACCACCTTCGGTCAGCCCATCGGCATCGGGGGCGATCAGCGCTGGATCTCGATCGGCTTGCGGTGGTTGGGAGACCCGCTTTTCTGACCTGATTTGATCTGGATCATGTCTGATTTGTAAAGTTTGGGTATCCTGAGCTGTAAACCAAACCCACAAGGACGAACCATGAAAATTCTAGTCACCACCGACGGCTCCAAGGCTTCTTTGGCAGCTGTCAAACATGCCGCTGAATTGGCCATTGCCCTGCGTACCAAAGATCGCATCACGCTGCTCAGCGTGCATGACCACCTGGCCTTTAACCACGTCAAAAAATTTGTCAACAAAGGCGCGCTGGAAGATTACCTGCGTGAGCTCAGTGAAAAAGAACTGGCACCGGCTCGCGCCGTGCTCGAGAAGTCCCGTGTCAAGTTTGACATCGAAATCCGCCAGGGCCATGTGGCCGATGAAATCGTCAAATCGGCCCACGAAGGCAAGTTCGACATGATCGTGATGGGCACCAAAGGCCGTTCAGCCCTGAAGGATCTGCTGCTGGGTTCGGTCGCTCAACGGGTCGTGGCGCTGTCGAAGATCCCGGTTGTGCTGGTCAAGTGACTCGAAGTCACTCGGGTGAGTGCAAAAAAAAGACCGCCCCTGGGCGGTCTTTTGGATTTGGAGCGGGCGATGGGAATCGAACCCACGTCTTGAGCTTGGGAAGCTCAGGTCCTGCCATTGAACGACACCCGCATAGGGGGCATTGTAATGCCGAGTCAGGAGGCTTTCAGGCTGCGCTGCATGGCACGGCCGGCGCGCTCGAAGTATTTCATGGCCTTGTCGGTGCAGACCACATACTTGGTGCGGCGGTTTTCGCCCTCAAAGTGGTGTTCGATCAACCCCGACTGCAGCAAGGCATCGAGCTTGCGGTGCAGTGTGGCTGGTGAAGCGATGGACGCCAAGGCCATCGCTTCGGTCACGGTCAAAGCTTTGCCGCCGTGTTGACAGACAGCGATCTCTTCGAGCAAACGGCGACATTCCAAATCCATGGCAGGAAGATCGGATTCATCTTCCAGTGCATGCAAGATGTTGAGGAAGCGCAGGTAAAACTGATGTGCTTTCATAAAGATTGATTTTAGATGTATCTTCCTAAAATGCCATAAGTAATAACCGACGGCAATTTTTATAAAGACAATTGTATTTTTATTTCAAAACATCGCCCACACAGAGGTATTTCATCTCCAGGTATTCGTCCATGCCGTGGCTCGATCCTTCGCGACCCAGGCCGGATTGCTTGACCCCGCCAAAAGGCACATGCTCGGTGGCGATGATGCCCACATTGATGCCGACCATGCCGTATTCCAGGGCTTCGCTGACGCGGAAAATACGCCCCACATCGCGGCTGTAGAAATAACTGGCCAGGCCGTACTCGGTGGCGTTGGCCATGTCGATGACCTCTTGTTCGGTCTTGAATTTGAAGACCGGAGCAAAGGGGCCAAAGGTTTCTTCGCGGGCACAGGCCATGTCAGGAGTGGCGTGGGCCACCACGGTGGGCTGGAAAAACTGGCCTTGCAAGGCTTGGCCGCCGGTGACCAGCTGACCGCCTTTGTCCAGGGCATCCTGAAGGTGGCGCTTGACCTTTTCGACGGCGGCGGGTTCGATGAGAGGGCCTTGGACCACGCCCTCTTCAAACCCGTTGCCGACCTTCAGGGCTTTGACCTTGGCCGCAAATTTTTGCACGAAGGTGTCGTACACCCCCTCCTGGACGTACAGGCGGTTGGCACAGACGCAGGTCTGCCCGGCGTTGCGGTATTTGCTGGCAATCGCTCCCTCGACGGCCGAGTCGATGTCGGCATCGTCAAACACGATGAAGGGGGCGTTACCGCCGAGCTCAAGCGACAGTTTTTTGATCGTCGGCGCCGATTGGGCCATCAGGATGCGCCCGACCTCGGTGCTGCCCGTGAAGGAAATGTGGCGCACGGTGTCGTTGGCACAAAAGACCTTTCCGACGGCGACACTTTGCTCGCTGTCGGCGGTCAGGATGTTGAGCACACCGGCCGGGATGCCGGCACGCACAGCCAACTCGGCGGCGGCCAGCGCAGTCAGCGGGGTGAGTTCAGCGGGCTTGATCACCACCGGGCAACCGGCGGCCAGCGCAGGCGCAACTTTGCGGGTGATCATGGCCAGCGGGAAGTTCCAGGGGGTGATGGCAGCGCACACGCCGATCGGCTGGCGCAGCACCAACAGGCGACGGTTGTTGTCAAACTGGGGCAGGGTCTCGCCGTTGACGCGCTTGGCTTCTTCGGCATACCACTCGACAAAGCTGGCGCCGTAAACGACTTCGCCTTTGGCTTCGGCAAACGGTTTGCCTTGTTCGGCGGTCATCAGGCGGCCCAGGTCTTCGACGTTGGCCATCAGCAAGTCGTACCACTTGCGCAAAATCAGGCTCCGCTCTTTGCCGGTTTTTTGGCGCCAGCCCGCCCATGCGGCGTTGGCGGCGGCAATCGCGGCCTCGGCCTCGGCCGGGCCCAGGTTGGCCACATCGGCCAATCGGGCACCCGTGGCAGGGTCGTGGACCGCAAAGCGCTGGTTACCCTTGACCCATTGGCCGTTGATCAGGGCGTCAGTTTTGAACAGGGTGGGGTCGTTCAAGAGGGAAATCGGGGATGTGGGGGTGTCCATGGTTGAGGTACTCCGTGAGATGGGGGCAAGCATACGATGCTTCGAATACCCTGCCAAGGACAGGTGGGACAGGTCCACCCCCGCTCCCTATAATTGAGGGCTCTGTGCCGATCCGCTCGCATGTTGCGGCGGGTTTGCTTTTTTTGGAATCTGCCCACCATGACCCCCCGATTCAGCGTTGCCGACATCCGCAAGACCTTCCTGGAGTTTTTCGAGTCTAAGGGCCACACCGTGGTCGCCTCCAGCCCGCTGGTGCCGGGCAACGACCCGACCCTGATGTTCACCAACTCGGGCATGGTGCAGTTCAAAGACGTGTTTTTGGGCACCGATCGCCGCAGCTATGTGCGCGCCGCCTCGGTGCAAGCCTGTCTGCGCGCCGGCGGCAAGCACAACGACCTGGAAAATGTCGGTTACACCGCCCGCCACCACACCTTCTTCGAGATGCTGGGCAACTGGTCGTTTGGCGACTATTTCAAGCGCGAATCTCTGAAGTGGGCCTGGGAACTGCTGACGCAGGTCTACAAGCTGCCTCCCGAGCGCCTGTTGGCCACGGTCTATGCCGAAGACGACGAAGCTTTTGACATCTGGACGAAAGAAATCGGCTTGCCGGCCGATCGCGTGATCCGCATCGGAGACAACAAGGGCGGGCGTTATAAAAGCGATAACTTCTGGATGATGGCCGACACCGGCCCTTGCGGTCCCTGCTCGGAGATTTTCTATGACCATGGCCCGCACATCGCGGGCGGCCCCCCGGGCAGCCCCGATGAGGACGGGGACCGGTTCATCGAGATCTGGAACAACGTGTTCATGCAGTTTGAAATGCACGAGGACGGCTCTCTGACCCCTTTGCCGGCACCCTGCGTGGACACCGGCATGGGGCTTGAGCGACTGGCCGCCATTTTGCAAGGCGTGCACAGCAACTACGAAATCGACCTGTTTGACACCCTGATCAAGGCAGCCGCCCGCGCGACCGGTTGCAGCGACCTGCACAGCCCGAGTTTGCGCGTGATCGCCGACCACCTGCGCGCCACCGCTTTTTTGGTCGCCGACGGCGTCATCCCCAGCAACGAAGGCCGGGGCTACGTGCAACGTCGCATCGTGCGCCGTGCGATCCGACATGGCTACAAACTGGGCCGCAAGACCCCGTTCTTTCACCAGTTGGTACCGGTCTTGGTCGAGTTGATGGGCAACGCCTATCCTCACCTGAGGGCCAACGCGCAGCGCATCACCGACGTGCTCAAGGCCGAGGAAGAGCGGTTTTATGAAACCCTCGAAAACGGCATGCAAATCCTCGATGCCGCGCTCGAGGGCGGTGCCCAGGTGTTGCCGGGTGAGGTGGCGTTCAAATTGCACGACACCTATGGCTTCCCGCTCGACCTGACCAACGACGTCTGCCGCGAGCGCGGCTTGCGGGTCGATGAAGACGGTTTCAATGCCGCCATGACACGCCAAAAGGAGCAAGCCCGCGCCGCCGGCAAATTCAAGATGGACAAGGCGCTCGATTATTCGGGCGCCGGCAATGCCTTCGTGGGCTACGAGGTCTTGCAGGCCGATGCTCAGGTGTTGGCCTTGTACGTCCAGGGCTCACCGGTGACCGAACTCTCATCGGGCCAGTCTGGCGTGGTGGTGCTTGACACCACGCCGTTTTACGCCGAGTCGGGTGGCCAGGTGGGCGACTCGGGTGAAATCGCCGCAGGCGCGGCGCTGTTTCAGGTCGACGACACGCAAAAAATCAAGGCCGATGTCTTTGGCCACCACGGCACCTTGCAAGGCGGCAGCCTGAAAATCGGTGCCAGGGTCCAGGCGCGGGTCAATACCGCCGCTCGCGCGGCGACGGTGCGCAACCACAGCGCCACCCACCTGATGCACAAGGCCTTGCGCGAAGTGCTGGGCAGCCATGTGCAACAAAAAGGCTCGCTGGTCACCCCTGAGCGCACCCGCTTTGACTTTGCTCACCCTGCGCCATTGACCGATGCGCAAATCCAGCGCATCGAAGCGCTGGTCAACGCCGAGGTGTTGGTCAATGCCGTCACCCAGGCCCGCATCATGGACATCGAGTCGGCCCAAAAGACCGGGGCCATGATGCTGTTCGGCGAGAAATACGGCGAAAAGGTTCGGGTGCTCGACATCGGGTCCAGCCGCGAATTGTGTGGGGGGACCCATGTCAAAGCCACCGGCGACATCGGTTTGTTCAAGGTGGTGGCTGAGTCGGGTGTGGCCGCTGGCGTGCGTCGCATCGAGGCCGTGACCGGCGAAAACGCCCTGGCGTATTTGCAAGGCCTCGAAGCCACTGTGGCTCAGGCGGCTCAGTTGCTCAAAGTCCCTGCCGACCAGTTGCAAGGCCGCATCGGCCAAGTGTTGGAGCAGGTGCGTGCCCTCGAAAAAGAAATGGCGGCCCTGAAAGGCAAGCTCGCCAGTGCCCAGGGCGACGAGTTGCTGGCGCAAGCGGTCGACATCAAGGGGGTTCGGGTGTTGGCCGCCCAACTGCCCGGTGCGGACGCCAAGGTGTTGCGCGACACCCTGGACAAGCTCAAGGACAAACTCAAAACCGCGGCCATTGTGCTGGCCGCTGTGGAGGGCGAGAGGGTGCAAATCGCTGCCGGGGTGACCGCCGACTGCATCGCCAAGGTCAAGGCCGGTGAGTTGGTTAACTTCGTTGCCCAGCAGGTGGGGGGCAAGGGGGGCGGCAAACCCGACATGGCCATGGCTGGTGGCACCCGGCCGGAAACTTTGCCCCAGGCGTTGGCCGGTGTGCGCGACTGGGTGGCGGGCAAACTCTGATGGGGGACCAGGCGCCCGAGGGCGTGTCGCACCCGCGCGCGATCCGCAGCTTCGTACGCCGTGCGGGTCGCATCACCACCGGGCAAACCAAGGCCTTTGCCTCGCTGGGGCCGCAGTTTCTGGTTGCGCATTCGGTGCAACCGTTCGACGCCGACGCCTGTTTCGGGGCCGAGCGCATCGGCCAGCGGTTGGTGCTTGAGATCGGCTTTGGGATGGGCGAGGCCACGGCCCACATCGCGCAGGTTTTGCCGCACACCCGTTTTTTGTGCTGCGAGGTGCATGAACCTGGCGTGGGGGCCTTGCTCAAGCGCATCGGCGAACACGGCTTGGACAACATCCGCATCATTGCCCACGACGCTGTCGAGGTGCTGCGCGACATGATCGGGCCCGGCACACTCGACGGCGTGCATCTGTTCTTTCCCGATCCCTGGCACAAAAAGCGCCACCACAAACGGCGCTTGGTGCAGCCGCCTCTGGTCCATGAATTGGCCCTGCGCCTCAAGCCCGGTGGCACCCTGCACATGGCCACCGACTGGGAGCCTTACGCCCAGCAGATGTTGCAAGTCTTGTCGGCCGAGCCTATGCTGCTTAACACTTCGCCGCATGCGCAGGGCTGGGCCGACAAGCCGCACTATCGGCCACTGACCAAATTTGAACAGCGCGGCTTGCGCCTGGGCCACGGCGTTTGGGACCTGGTGTTTCAGCGCGTTTGAGTCAGCGCATTCACCTGCCACACAACCAGCCGCTGCGGGCCAAAAAGGCCCTGGCCTCTTGCAGGCATTGAGCCGGGTCGGCCAGATCCAGGGGCCGGGCACCGTTTTGCTTCGAGAGCTTTTCGCCGTTTTCGCCCATGACCACAGGCACGTGCAAATAGCGTGGAGTCGGGCATCCGAGGGCCTTTTGTAACACGATCTGGCGCGCCGTGTTGTCGAGTAAATCCAGTCCGCGCACCACGTCGGTGATGCCTTGGTCGGCGTCATCAACCACCACCGCCAATTGGTAGGCCCACAGGCCATCGGCGCGGCGCAAGACAAAGTCGCCCACGTCGGCCGCGACGTCCTGGGTTTGTTCGCCCAGGCGGCGGTCGTGCCAATGCAACACGGCCGGCAGGCCCAGGTCGTGGAGCACCCGGGCCACATCCAGCCGCCAGGCGCGGCCGGTTTTGCCATTCAGGCCGTTGCGGCAGGTGCCCGGATAGACTGCGCTGGCGTGTCGTGCGGGCGGGGTGCCCGCCGACCGCAAGGCGCGCTCAATGTCGCTGCGGGTGCAGGCGCAGGGGTAAGCCCAGCCGCGCGCGATCAGGATTTGCAAGGCCGCTTCATAGGCGGTTGCGCGTTGCGATTGCACCATGACCTCGCCGTCGGGGTGTAGCCCCAGCGCGCGCAATTGCGCCAGAATCTGCCGGGCCGCTCCAGGGACGCATCGCGGACCATCGACGTCTTCGATGCGCACCAGCCAACGCCCGCCGTGGGCGCGGGCATCCTCAAAGCTGGCCAGTGCCGCCACCAGCGAACCCCGATGCAACAGACCGGTGGGCGAGGGCGCAAAGCGCCCCACATAGGGCTGGCTTGCTTCGGTGGTGTCCATGGGCTTCACGTCAGTGCGGCCCTAGCAAAGCACGCCGGGTGACCGGGCTTTTGAGTTTTTGCAGCCACCATTTCAGGGCGCGTCCTGGCGCCTCGCCGCCTTGGGTCGTGCGCCGCCAGGCGTAGCCGATGCGTTCCTGGCGCGACAGGCCCTCGCTCTGTCCAGCCAGCAACCGACCCGCCTTCAGGTGTGGCTGGGCCATGGGGAGGGGCAAAAAGCCCACGCCCAGACCGCGCAGCTGGGCTTCGAGTTTGGCTTGCAGCGTCGGCACGGTCAGCACATCTTGCCCGGCTTGCAAGCCGATGGTCAATCGATCGCGCACGGCTGTATCGGCCACCGCCACGGCCCGGTGCCGGGCAATCTGCGCCCCACTCCATGGCCCGGGCATTTGGGCCAGCGGATGGTGCGGGGCCAGGGCAAAAACAAATTCGACGCTGCCCAGCGCCTCGTGGTGCAAACCCGGCGCCTGCCCGGAGCGTTCGGGGGTGCCCAGAGCCAGATCGGCCTCGCCCCGGGTCAGGGCTTCCAGCGTACCGCCCAGGGTTTCGTGGCGCCAGCGCAATCGGGTCGGGGCTTGCAGGGCCAGAAACTGCTCGCACAGGTCCATCAGGGCGGCATCGCAAACCACGCCGTCCACCGCCAGCGTCAGTTCGCTCTCCCACCCGGTGGCGATGCGCCGCACCCGGTTGGCCAATGCTTCCAAGTCGGTCAGCAGGCGTTCACCTTCTTGCAACAAGGCCAGTCCGGCGGCGGTGGGCCGGGCCTGGCGCGAGCGCCGGTTGAACAACAACACGTCCAGTGCGTCTTCGAGTTGTCGAACCCGGTAGGTCAGGGCGCTGGGCACCAGATGCAATTCGCGCGCAGCCGCGGCAAAGCTGCCGCAGCGCACGATGGTGTGTAGCATCATCAGGGCTTCCGGGGTCAGGACATCGCGCGACAGGCTCATGATCATTCAATTTTTTTGAATGATGCCATCAAATGGACTTTGCCACAAGCGTGTGCGGACAGCCTACAGTCTGGACATCACCGGAGACCCCCATGATCACCTTGCGCCCCTCGAATGAACGCGGTTACGCCGATCACGGCTGGCTGAAGTCGTTTCACAGTTTTTCTTTTGCCGGCTATCACGATCCGCGCCACATGGGCTGGGGCAACTTGCGCGTGATCAACGAAGACCGCATCGCGCCCGGTTCCGGTTTTGGCACCCATGGTCATCGCGACATGGAGATCATCAGTTATGTGCTGTCGGGCGAGTTGGCGCACCAGGACAGCATGGGCCATGTGAAGTCGATTCCGCCCGGGGACGTTCAGCGCATGAGCGCGGGCCGCGGTGTGATGCACAGCGAGTTCAACCATGCGCCGGCACAAACCACGCATTTTTTGCAGATCTGGATCCTGCCTCAGGTCCATGGCATCGAGCCCAGTTACGAGCAATTGAGTGTGCCCCCTGAAACCAAGCGGGGTCGCCTGGCTCTGGTGGCCAGTCCGCAGGGCGGGGCGCACACGGTGCGCATTCATGCCGATGCCCGTTTGTATGCCGGTCTTTTGGACGGCAGCGAACGGATGGAGCTGGACCTGGATCCGCAACGCCTGGCTTATGTCCACCTGGTGCGAGGGTCATTGACCGTGAACGGCGTGGCCTTGCAGGGCGGGGATGCCTTGCGCGTGCAAGACGAACATCGCCTGACTTTCGAATCCGGGGCCGACGCCGAAGTGCTGGTCTTTGACCTGGCCCCCTGAACATTTTTTAAAGGAGTTGACATGACAAAGATTGCAGTGGTTTACCATTCCGGCTACGGTCACACCGAGCGCGTGGCCGAGTTTGTGGCCCAGGGTGCAAACGCCGAATTGTTCCCGATCGACGCCGACGGCAACTTGAGTGAAGCCGACTGGGCCAAGCTCGATGCTGCCGATGCCATCATTTTTGGCTCGCCCACCTACATGGGCATGGTTTCATGGCAGTTCAAGAAATTTGCCGACGCCACCTCCAAGAAGTGGTTCACCAGCGCCTGGAAAGACAAGGTCGCGGGTGGCTTCACCATTTCGGCCAGCCCGAGCGGCGACAAGCTGTCCACGTTGCAGTACTTCATCACGCTGGCGATGCAAAACGGCATGATCTGGGTGGGGCAACCGGCGTTGAATGACGGCACCGTCAACCGCCTGGGCTCTTATTCGGGTCTGATGGCTCAAGTCGGCCCGACCAGCCCGGCGGCGGACATTCCGCAGTCCGACCTGGATACAGCGCTGGCCTATGGTCAGCGCATTCGGGCCATGGCGGTCAAATTGCGCGCCTGATCACACGGGGGTGACCGTTCCGACGCGTGGCCTGATTCAGGTGTTGGGCACACAGGCCGCGCTGAGGTCGCTGTGCAAGGCCTCGCGCTCGTCGAACACGAAGCAATCCCCCCGATAGTGGGCGTTGCCCACCTGCTCGAAGTATTTCAAGATGCCTCCTTCGATCTGGTAGACCGTATCGAGGCCGAGTTCTTGCAGGTAAATGGCGGCTTTTTCGCATCGGATTCCGCCGGTGCAATACGAAATCACGGTTTTGTTCCGCAATTCGTCCAGGTGCTCCCGGGCAGCTTGCGGAAAGTCGCTGAACTTGCCGATGCGCCAGTCGATGGCGCCGGCAAAGCCCCCGAAATCGACTTCAAAGGCGTTGCGGGTATCGAGCGTCACCACCGGCCGTCCCTGGTCGTCGTGGCCTTGATCCAACCAGCGTTTGACGGTGGCTGGTGCCACTGCCGGTGCTCGGCCCTGGGCTGGGCGGATGGCGGGGTGGTTCATGCGGATGATTTCGTTTTTCACCTTCACCCTGAGCCGCCTGAAAGGCACAGATTCGGACCAGCTCTCTTTGGCTTCGAGGCCGGCAAAACGCGGGTCAGCCCGCAAATCGGCCATCCACTGCCGGATGGCGTCGGGGGTCCCGGCCAAAAACAGGTTGATGCCTTCTTGCGCCAGCAAGACCGTGCCCTTGAGACCCAGCGCCTGGGCGCGATCCCGCAAAGGCTGTCGCATGCCGGACGCGTCCGGCAGTTCGACGAATTGATAGGCGGAAATATTCAGGATCGAGGCCACCATGCATTGTATGTCGGCTCTAAAATGGCTTCATGTTTGTCCACCTGCGCTTGCACACCGAGTTTTCTGTCGTCGATGGCACCAACCGCATCGAGGACATTGTCCAGGCCGCTGTCGCCGATGGCCAGCCGGCCCTGGCGATCACCGACCTCAACAACCTGTTTGGTGCGATCAAGTTTTACAAAGAAGGCCGGGGCAAGGGCGTCAAGCCCATCATCGGGGCCGAGGTCATGGTCGAGGGCCTGGGCACCGAAGCGTCGGTGTTGCAAAAGCTGGTCTTGCTGGTGCAAAACCATGCCGGCTACCTGAACCTGTGCGAGCTGCTGGCCTTGGGCTGGACCCGGCATGTGCAGCGCGAGCAAGCGGTGCTCAAGTGGGACTGGTTGCAGCAACATGCCGACGGCCTGATCGTTTTGTCCGGCGCACAAGCCGGCTCGGTGGGGCAGGCTTTGCTGCAGGGCGATGATGATCGGGCGCGCGAGATCGCTTTGCTGATGGCGGGTGTGTTCCCCCACCGCTTTTACCTGGAAGTGCAACGTGCCGGGCGGCCGGACGACGAGACCCACGTGCAAGCTGCAGTCCAATTGGCGGCGCGCCTGCATTTGCCGGTGGTGGCGACCCACCCGGTGCAATTCACCGCACCCGACGACTACGAGGCCCACGAGGCCCGGGTTTGCATCTCCGGGGGTGAAATCCTGGCCAACCCGCGACGGCAGCGCAATTTCACGCGCGAGCAGTATTTCAAGACCGCGGCCCAAATGGCCGAGCTGTTCGCCGATCTGCCATCGGCGCTGGCCAACAGCGTGGCCATCGCCCAACGTTGCAACCTGACCTTGACCCTCGGCAAACCGCAACTGCCCGACTACCCGACCCCCGAAGTCGACGGGCGCCGCCTGAGCATCGAGGCGTATTTTCGCCACGCATCGTTCGAGGGGCTGGCGCAACGCCTGACACAACTGTATCCCGATGCCACCGAACGCGAGGCGCAACGCCCCGCCTATGTCGAACGGCTCGAATTCGAGATCGGCATCATCTTGAAAATGGGGTTCCCGGGCTATTTCCTGATCGTGGGCGACTTCATCAACTGGGCCAAACACAACGGCTGTCCCGTGGGCCCGGGACGCGGCTCGGGGGCCGGCTCGCTGGTGGCTTATGCCTTGGGCATCACCGATCTCGACCCTTTGCGCTACCAGTTGCTGTTCGAGCGTTTCCTCAATCCCGAGCGCGTTTCCATGCCCGACTTTGACATCGATTTTTGCCAAGGCAACCGGGATCGCGTGATCGAGTACGTCAAGGACAAATACGGTCGCGAGGCGGTGAGCCAAATCGCCACCTTCGGCACCATGGCCGCGCGCGCCGCCATTCGCGACGTGGGTCGGGTGCTGGATCTGAGTTACAACTTTTGCGACGGCATCTCGAAACTGATCCCCAACAAACCGGGTCAGCACATCACCATTGCCGACGCCATCGCGGCCGAGCCTGTGCTGGCCGAGCGCTTGCAAAAAGAAGAAGATGTCCGCACCCTGATCGAGTTGGCCCAAAAGCTCGAGGGCTTGTCGCGCAATGTGGGCATGCACGCGGGCGGGGTGTTGATTGCGCCCGGCAAACTGACCGATTTTTGCCCCCTGTACCAACAGCCGGGCAGCGACTCGGCGGTGAGTCAATACGACAAGGACGACGTCGAAGCGGCCGGCCTGGTCAAGTTCGACTTTTTGGGGCTGGCCACATTGACCATTTTGGAAAACGCCCGCCAGTGGATCATCAAGCGCCACCCCGGCCAGGCCGATTTTTCGTTCGATGACATTGCGCTGGACGACCCGGCCACCTACCAATTGTTCCAGGATGGACGTACCGAGGCGGTGTTCCAGTTTGAAAGCCGGGGCATGCAAGGTATGTTGCGCGATGCCCGCCCCAGCCGGCTTGAAGACCTGATCGCTCTCAATGCCTTGTACCGGCCGGGACCGATGGACCTGATCCCCACCTTCATTGCACGCAAGCACGGGCGCGAAGAAGTGGTCTACCCGCATCCGCTGGTCGAGCCCGTGTTGTCTGAGACCTACGGCATCATGGTCTATCAGGAGCAGGTCATGCAGACGGCCCAGATTCTGGGCGGCTACAGCCTGGGTGGCGCCGACTTGTTGCGCCGCGCCATGGGCAAGAAAAAGCCGGAAGAAATGGCGCAGCATCGCGAGATCTTCCGCGAGGGTGCGGCCAAAAACGGCATCGCCCAGCCTCAGGCCGACGAAATCTTCGACCTGATGGAGCGATTTGCCGGTTACGGCTTCAACAAGTCGCACGCCGCAGCCTACTCCGTACTGGCCTACCAGACCGCCTGGCTGAAGGTGCATTACACCGCCGAGTTCTTTTGCGCCAACCTGACCATCGAACTCGACGACACCGACAAAGTGAAGGTGCTGCTCGACGATGCCCGTCAGATGGGCTTGCAGATCGAGCCCCCCGACATCAATCGGGGAGGGCATGTGTTCGAGCCGGTGACCGACCGACTCATCCGCTACGGCCTGGGCGCCGTCAAGGGGACCGGCAAGGCGGCCATTGAGGCCATCGTGGCGGCTCGCGAGGCCGGAGGTCCTTTCACCAGCCTGTTTGATTTTTATGCCCGCATCGACCGCAGTCGCGTCAACAAACGCACCATCGAGGCGCTGATCAAGGGGGGCGCTTTTGACAGCATCCACCTCAACCGCGCAGCGTTGGTGGCTTCCATCGACCGGGCGCATGATTTTGCTCAGGCCTTGTCCGACAACGCCAACCAGGGTGGACTGTTCGACGCCGTCGACAGCCACGCCAGCAGCACCGCCGAGCCCGAGTTGGTGCGTGTCACCCCCTGGGGCATCAAAGAGCGCCTGACTTTTGAAAAGACCGCGATAGGGTTTTACTTGTCAGGCCATTTGTTTGACGAGTCGGCTGCCGAGGTTCAGCGTTTTGTCAAGCGCCGCATTGACGATCTGGTCGATTCGCGAGAGCCCCAATTGTTGGCGGGCATCGTCTCTGATTTGCGGGTGATCCAGGGCCAGAGAGGGCGGCTGGCCATTTTCAAGTTCGACGACAAAAGTGCCGTGATCGAGGCCACCGCCGATGAGGCCCTGATCAACGCCCATCGCGATTTGCTCAAAGACGACGAGCTGATCATCGTCATGGCCAAGGCTCAGCCCGACCGTTTCAATGGCGGCGGCTTGCGCCTGAGCGTGCAGCAAATTTACAGCCTGGCGGCCGCGCGATGCCGGTTTGGCAAATACCTCAGCGTCCAGGTCAATGGCAAAGCGCCAGACATCGAGCAACTGTTGCGCGACTTTCCGGCCCAGGTTCAGCACACCGAAGAAGGCGAGCGGGTGCTTGGTTTGCCGGTGCGCATCCACCTGCTGCGTGAGGGTGCAAGCGCCCAGATTCAGTTGGGCGATCGGGCTCGTTTTTACCCCACCGACGCTGCTCTGGCTTCGTGGATGGCGCAAGCCCACGATGGCCAGGCTCAAATCATTTACGACTGAAAAGGGCCATGTTCACGACCATCCCCACCCTCATGACCTGGACACGCATCGTGGCGATCCCGTTGATCGTGGGTGTCTTTTACTTGCCGATCGACTCGGCCACCCAAAACCTGACGGCCACGGTCATGTTCGTCGCCTTTGCGCTCACCGACTGGCTCGACGGTTACCTGGCACGCCGACTCAACCAGACGTCGGCGTTTGGCGCCTTTCTGGATCCGGTGGCTGACAAATTTCTGGTGTGTGCCAGCTTGCTGGTGTTGGTGCATCTGGGACGGGCTGACGTGTTTGTGGCTTTGATCATCATCGGCCGTGAAATCGCCATCTCGGCTTTGCGCGAATGGATGGCCCAGATCGGTGCCTCGCGCAGTGTGGCCGTGCACATGATTGGCAAAGTCAAAACCACCGTGCAGATGGTGGCGATTCCCTTTTTGCTCTTTGATGGTCTCTTGTTGGGCCTGATCGACACGGGGCTGTGGGGCTTTGTGCTGATCTGGGCAGCAGCGGTGCTCACGGTGTGGTCGATGGTGTACTACTTGCAAAAGGCCCTGCCCATCATTCGTCAGCATTTTTCCTGAAGCCAGGTTGCCCTGTTGAGCGCGCCCACCGACTCCTCCCGTGGCTGGTTGATGTGGATGCCAGCGGTTTTTGTGCTGATCTGGAGCACCGGCTTCATCGTGGCGCGCTATGCCATGCCGCACTCTCCACCCATGAAATTTCTGATGGCCCGGTATGTGCTGTCGGTGCTGGCTTTTCTGATCTGGATCCGCTGGGCCCGGGTGCCTTGGCCCAGCAGCCCGGCGCAGTGGCGCCATTTGGCCCTGACAGGCGTGCTGATGCATGGGGGCTATCTGGCAGGCGTCTGGTTGGCGGTGCGCCATGGCATGGGTTCGGGGTTGACGGCGCTGATTGTCGGTTTTCAACCCGTCCTCACCGCCCTGTGGATATCGTCCCAGGGCGGTTCGGTGACGCGACGGCAGTGGGCGGGTTTGTGGTTGGGCTTTGGCGGACTGGTGCTGGTCGTGTTGCGCAAACTGGTTGAGAGTTTCGAAGTCACGCCGTTCACGCTGGCCATGGCTTTGCTGGCTCTGCTGTCGATCACCACCGGCACCCTGTACCAGAAGAAACATGTGCAACCTTGCGACGTCCGATCGGCCAATGCGGTACAACTGATGGCGGCAGGCCTGATCACGTTGCCTTTCGCCCTGGTCGAAGCTGACCCTGTTCTTTGGCATCCTGATTTGTGGGGGGCGATGGCCTGGTCGGTGTTGGGCCTGACCCTGGGCGGAAGCTCTTTGCTCTATATGCTGATTCAGCGCGGTGCAGCGGCCTCGGTCACCAGCCTCATGTACCTGGTTCCCCCCACCACCGCCCTCATGGCCTGGGCCTTGTTTGCCGAGCCGCTCACACCCTTGACCCTGCTGGGCATCGCCTTGACCGCGGCCGGCGTCAGCCTGGTGGTGCGCAAGCCGACATGAACCCGATACCATTCCCTCTTAGAATCGCGCCTGTTTTTTTGAATCAATCTGGAAACCGCCATGAGCCAACATCGCATCGCTGTCATTCCTGGTGACGGCATCGGCAAAGAAGTCATGCCCGAGGGCCTTCGCGTGCTCGACGCTGCGGCACGCAAATTCGGCCTTGATCTGCATTTCGACCACTTCGACTTCTCCAGCTGGGACTACTTTGAAAAGCACGGCCAGATGATGCCTGACAACTGGCGCGATCGGGTCGGCTCGCATGAAGCCATTTATTTTGGTGCCGTGGGTTGGCCGGCCAAAATCGCCGACCATGTCTCGCTGTGGGGTTCTTTGTTGCTGTTTCGGCGAGAGTTTGATCAGTACATCAACCTGCGTCCGGCCCGGCTGATGCCCGGCATCGTGGCTCCGGTGGTGCGCAAAGACGGCAGTCCGCGCCAGCCCGGTGAGATCGACATGTACATCGTGCGCGAGAACACCGAGGGCGAGTACTCGGCGGTGGGTGGACGCATGTTCGCGGGCACCGATCGCGAAATGGTCATGCAAGAGTCGATTTTTACCCGCTATGGCACCGATCGGGTGTTGAAGTTTGCCTTCGAGCTGGCGCAGTCCCGACCCAAAAAACACCTGACCAGCGCCACCAAATCGAACGGCATCGCCATCACCATGCCTTATTGGGACGAACGCCTGGCCGAGATGGCCCGGCGCTATCCAGAGGTCAGCACCGACAAGTTCCACATCGACATCCTGACCGCCCACTTTGTCCAGCGCCCCGATTTCTTCGATGTGGTGGTGGCCAGCAACCTGTTTGGTGACATCCTGAGCGATCTCGGACCCGCCTGCACCGGCACCATCGGGATCGCCCCCAGCGCCAACCTGAACCCGGAGCGGAAGTTTCCCTCTTTGTTCGAGCCGGTGCACGGATCGGCCCCCGACATCGCGGGCCGTGGCTTGGCCAATCCCATCGGGCAGATCTGGTGTGGTGCCATGATGCTCGAATTTTTGGGCCACAAGGCGGCCCACGACGCCATTTTGGCAGCCATCGAAAAAGTATTGGCTCCGGGCAGCGGCGCGCCCAAAACCCCGGACATCGGCGGTACCGCCAGCACCGCAGACCTGGGGCGTGCCATCGCCGAGGCGCTTTGATACCTCATGGGGTTTATCCAGGTGCAATTGCGTCTAGAATGCCCCACTTTGCTGGCGATCTTGGTGTTCCAACCATTGACTTGTCTGCATCGCTTGGTTCAAATAACGACCCGGTCCGATTTTTCAGAGCCCGTGGTTGTCCGCCTGAGCGGGTTTTTTCTTTTCACTGCAACAGAGGTCCTTTGTGAATAAAACAGAACTCATCGAACACATCGCCAAACAAGCCGATATTTCCAAGGCGGCTGCTACCCGCGCCCTTGAGGCCACCTTGGGCGCTGTGCGCACCACCCTCAAAAAAGGCGGCTCGGTTTCCTTGGTCGGATTTGGTACCTTTGCCGTGTCCAAACGCGCTGCTCGCACCGGTCGCAACCCCCGCACCGGCGCTGCGATTAAAATCAAGTCGGCCAAAGTGCCCAAGTTTCGTCCTGGTAAGGCCCTGAAAGACGCGCTCAACTGAGCGTGGCTCGGGGGTGCTTAGCTCAGTTGGTAGAGCGGCGCCCTTACAAGGCGTAGGTCGGCGGTTCGACCCCGTCAGCACCCACCACCCCGACAAGGCGAACTTGGTTCGCCTTTTTTTTCGATAGCAGGAAGCTCGAATGTTCGAATTTGTCCGTCGTCACACCAGGATCATGCAGTTTCTGCTGTTCTTGTTGATTTTTCCCTCATTTGTGCTGTTTGGCCTGGAGGGATACAACCGCTTCAACGACAAAGGCGAAAAAGTGGCCGAAGTCGATGGCCAGCGCATCACCCAAGGTGAGTGGGACAATGCGCACCGCACCGAGGTCGATCGTTTGCGAGCTCAGATGCCCAACCTCGATGTCAAAATGTTCGACAGTCCGCAGGCCAAATACGCCACGCTGGAGCGCATGGTTCAAGAGCGGGTTTTGCTGGCCGCCAGCCAGCGCTTGTTGATCGACATCAGCGACCAACGGCTGGCCACCTTGCTCCAGCAAGACCCCGCCATTGCCGGTTTGCGCAAACCCGATGGCAGTCTCGATGTCGAGCGCTATCGCCAACTGGCTGCCGCTCAGGGTCTGACCCCGGAAGGATTTGAGGCCCGCATTCGCCGGGACCTGATCCAGCGCCAGGTGCTGTCGGGGGTGGCCGACTCCGCATTTTTACCAGAAGCTTTGGCCAACCTCACTGTGGCGGCTTTTTTTGAACGTCGCGAAATCCAGTTGGCGCGATTCAACCCGGCCAGTCACCGAAACGGCCTCAAGCCCAGTGACGATGACCTGAAGTCCTTTTTGCAAAAAACCCCCACGCGCTACCAGCAGCCGCAAAAAGCCGACATCGAGTATGTGATGCTGGACCTCGCCAGCATCGAAAAAGAAATCGTGTTGCCCGAAGCCGATCTGAAGACGTATTTTGAGCAAAATCAGCAGACCCTGGCTGCCAAACAAGAGCGCCGTGCCAGCCACATTTTGATCCAGGCGCCCAAGGGGATGCCCGCCGCCGAGCGCGAGCAGGCGCGTCAAAAGGCGTTGGACATCCTGGCTCAAGCCAGGAAGCAGCCCAAGGATTTTGCCGCCCTGGCACGCAAGCATTCTCAAGACCCCGGCTCGGCCGCACAAGGGGGCGACCTGGATTATTTCGCACGGGGCGCCATGGTCAAACCTTTTGAAGACGCGGTCTTTGCCCTCAATCTGGGCGGACTCAGCGACCTGATCGAAACCGAGTTCGGTTTTCACATCATCTTGCTGACCGACATCCGCACACCCAAAGGGAAAACCTTTGAGCAGGCACGCCCCGAACTCGAAAAAGAGTTGCGCCGTCAGCAGGCCCAGCGCCAATACGCCGAAGCTGCCGAAACCTTCTCCAACCTGGTCTACGAGCAGTCCGACAGCCTCAAGCCTGTGGCTGACAAACTGAAATTGGCTGTGCGCCAAGTCAGCGCCGTCAACCCGCAAAGCCAGTCCAAAGAGCCCTGGGCCAACCCGCGCGTGCTGGGGGCGCTGTTCAGTGCCGAATCGCTGGATCGCAAGCGCAACACCGAAGCCCTTGAGGTCGGCCCCAGCCAGCTGGTTTCCGCCCGGGTGGTCAGTCACACCCCGGCGCGCAGCTTGACCCTGGAGGAGGCGCGCGACGCCGTCAGCCGCGACTGGGTGCAACACCGTGCCGCCGAACTGGCCCGCCAGCAAGGTGAGCAAGCCTTGAAGGCCTGGCAGGAAAACCCCGCCAGCGCCAAGCTGGAGTCGGCCCTGACCGTCTCACGCGATCAGCCTGGCTTTTTGGCGGGCCCTTTGCTGGATCAGGTCTTGCGCGCCCCGGCGCAAAAACTGCCGGCTTGGGTCGGCGTGGATCTGGGCGAGCAAGGTTATGCCGTGGTCAAGGTCAACCAAGTCTTGCCTGCCCAAAACTTGGCGCAGCGCAAAGCCGAGCGGGCGCAATTGGCCCAATCGGCCGCCAACGCCCAAGCCATGGCCTATCTGGAAACCCTGAAAGCCAAGCTCAAAGCACGCATACTGGTGGACAAGCCTGCCGGGGTTTGACGCACAGGCGTTATAATTCCTTTTCTCCGGTGGCTGTAGCTCAGTTGGTAGAGTCCCAGATTGTGATTCTGGTCGTCGTGGGTTCGAGTCCCATCAGCCACCCCAAAAAATGTCAAAACAAGGACCTTCGGGTCCTTGTTTCGTTTTGAGTGGGGCGCTGGGGCCGAGTCAGTGCAAGGTCAGCTTCAGAAGGAGGTCTGGCAGAAAGCGTCAGCGGACTGGTCGCGCTTTATTGCGCCAAAAACCCGCCATCCACCGGCAGGGTATGGCCGGTGACCATCGATGCGGCCGGGCTGGACAGGTACAAGATGGCGGCGACGATGTCGTCGGCCTCAGCCAGGCGCCCCAGCGGGGTCATGGCTTCGATGCGGCGAACCAGCTCGGGCTGACCCAGCAGGGGTTGGATGAAGTCGGTGCGCACCCAGGTGGGGGCGACCGCGTTGACCCGCACCTGATGCGGGGCCCACTCGACAGCCAGCGCCCGAGTCAGATTGACCACCGCGCCTTTGGTCGACTGGTACGAAATATTGGGGTAGAGGCCACCCCCCGACAAACCCATGATGGAGGCCGTGTTGACGATGCAGCCACGGCCTGCGGCCACCATGTGGCGTCCGGCAGCCTGGGCGCACAAAAAGACACCGGTCAGGTTGACGTCAAGCACCCGGTTCCAGTCCTCCAGACTGAGTTCCAGCGTGGGTCGGCGCAAAGCCATGCCGGCGTTGTTGACCATCACATCGAGCCGGCCGTGCCAGCCGGCCACGTCATCCACTGCTTGACGCACCTGATCGGCTTGGGTGACATCGACCTCCAGGCCTTCGATGCGCCGGGCATCGTTTTGAATCAGCAGACGCAAATCTTGCGCCGCTTGGGAGACGGCGGCGGCATCGCGGTCCATCAGGGCCACATGCGCCCCGGCCTGCGCAAATGCCCGGGCCGTGGCCCGTCCAATGCCGCGGGCGGCACCGGTGATGGCCACCACCTGGCCCGAAAAATCAAGAATGTGTGAGGGATGCATGGCCAAAGTCTAACCCTGCCCCCGACTGCCGACTGATCCCTTCGGGACAGCCTCAGTTGACCATGACCAGCTTGCCGCGCACGGCGCGTGAGCCCATGCGGGCATAGGCCGCCTTCAGGTCTTGCATGGGCATGGTGCAGTCGATCACGGGTTTGATGCGCCCTTGGGCATACCACTCGGTCAATTCGCGCATCATGCGGCCATTGGCCTGGGGCTCGCGGCGCGAAAAATCGCCCCAGAAAACACCCACGATGGACGCGCCTTTGAGCAGGGCCAGATTGAGCGGCAACGAAGGAATGGGGCCCGAGGCAAAGCCCACCACCAGATAGCGACCGCGCCACCCGATCGAGCGGAAGGCGGGCTCGGCAAACTCGCCGCCGACCGGGTCGTAGATGACATCGGGGCCTTGGCCATCGGTCAGGGCTTTGATTTGTTCCCGCAGGTTCTGGCTGCTGTAGTTGATGACGGCGTCGGCTCCGATCTCGCGACACAGTGCACACTTTTCGTCGCTCGAGGCAGCGGCAATCACCCGTGCCCCCACAGCCTTGGCGATCTGGATGGCCGAGGTTCCCACACCACCGGCAGCACCCAGCACCAGCACGGTTTCGCCGGCTTTGAGTTGCCCGCGGTCGATCAGGGCATGGTGCGAGGTGGCATAAATCATGATGAAGGCGGCCGCGTCGACCGCCGCAAAGCCGTCCGGCAGCGGCAGACACAATTTGGCGGGGGCCAGGGCATGGGTGCCAAAGCCTCCGGTGCCGGGCAAGCAAGCGACCCGCTGGCCCACCTGCAAGCCGCCAACCTCGGGGCCCACGGCTTCAATGACCCCGGCGAACTCCGATCCCGGCACGAAGGGCAGGGGCGGTTTCATTTGGTATTTGTTCTGGACAATCAACAAGTCGGGAAAATTCAGGCTGGCGGCTTCGATGCGGATGCGCACCTGCCCGGGTCCGGGTTCAGGGGTGGGCAACTCTTTCCAGGTCAGGGCGTCGACGCCGATGGGGTTTTCGCAGAGCCAAGCGTGCATGAGGGGTCTCCTTTGCCGGTCATCATAAACGCAGCCGGCGCACCTACAATGCTCGTCAGAGGGCGACATGAACATTCTGATTTGCAATGACGATGGGTACCAGGCACCGGGCATTGTGGCCTTGCACGAGGCGCTGCGTGATTTGGGCCGGGTCGAGGTGGTGGCGCCCGAGCACAACAACAGCGCCAAATCGAATGCGCTCACCCTGCATTCACCGCTGTATGTGCATCGCGCAGCCAATGGCTTTCGGTATGTGACGGGAACCCCCGCCGATTGCGTGCACATCGCACTCACCGGGCTGCTCGATTGGCGCCCCGACTTGGTGGTCTCGGGCATCAACAACGGGGCCAACATGGGCGACGACACCATTTATTCGGGCACCGTGGGCGCAGCCATGGAGGGCTACCTCATGGGCATTCCGGCGATCGCGTTCTCTCAAACCGAAAAAGGCTGGCGACACCTGGATGCGGCGGCCCGCAAAGCGCGTCAACTGGTCGAGCAGGTGCGCGACCTCAGTCTGATCGACGGGCCCACTTTTTTGCTCAATGTCAACATTCCCTGTCTGCCCGAAGAGCAAATCAAGCCGGTGCAAGTTTGCCGGCTGGGGCGCCGTCATTCGGCCGAAAGTGTGATCACCCAGCAAAACCCGCGTGGCGACACCATGTATTGGATCGGCAGCGCCGGACCGGCCAAAGACGACGCCGAAGGCACCGACTTTCACGCCACCTTTCAGGGCCATGTGGCGCTCACCCCGCTCATGGTCGACCTCACGGATCGGGTCGATCTGGTGCGTTGGCAGTCGATTCAGGACCGGTTGGCATGAAGTCCAGACCCGCGTTCCCGGCCCGGATCGACCTCACCCCGGCATCGGTCGCCGCCAAGCCCGGCAAGGTGGCCACTGCGCTCGAGCGCCAGCGCGCCGCCGCCCCGGTGCCGCCGGTGCAAGGCTTGGGACTGGACTCGCAGGCGGTGCGCGAACGGATGGTGCAGCGCCTGATGCAAGAGGGCATTGACGACCCCCTGGTGCTCAGCGCCATGTCCGTGGTTGAACGCCATCGCTTTGTCGACTCGGCCTTGGTCAACCAGGCGTACGAGGACACCAGCCTGCCCATTGGGTTGGGCCAAACGATCTCCAAACCCAGTGTGGTGGCGCGCATGATCGCCTTGTTGCGACAGGGGCGCAACTTGCGGGCCAACGGCAAATTGGGGCGTGTGCTCGAAGTGGGCACCGGATGCGGTTATCAGGCGGCTGTGCTCAGCCAGTTGGCCAAAGAGGTCTACAGCATCGAACGCTTGCGGGGCCTGCACGAACGGGCCGTGGACAATTTGCGACACCTGCGCCAGCCCAATTTGCACCTGTTGCTGGGCGACGGCATGCTGGGATATGCGCCGGGGGCGCCCTATGCCGGCATCATCGCCGCCGCTGGCGGAGACGCATTGCCGCAGGCTTGGCTCGATCAGCTGGATGTGGGCGGTCGGTTGGTCGCGCCCATGGCTTCGGCCCAGGGGCAGGCCCTGCTGGTCGTCGATCGAACGCCCGAAGGTTTGCGCCAGCAGGTGCTGGAACCGGTTCACTTCGTGCCCCTAAAATCGGGCATCGCCTGAATCTTTGCCAACATGTCCAAACTGCATCTGATTTGTTGTGTGTTGCTCGCCTCGGCACTGGTGGCTTGTGCCCCCAGCGTCAAGCGACCTGCCCCGGTGGAAGACCGCACGGGAGCCGCCAGCGCACGCGCGCCGCAGCCGATGGTCGCGACGCCCACGCCGACGCCCATGGGCGCTGCGGCCGAACCCGGCACCTATGTGGTGCAACGCGGCGACACCCTGGCCAAGATCGCCATGGACCATGGCGTCGGCTGGCGCGACTTGTCGCGCTGGAACCAGATCGACAACCCGAACTTGATCGAACCCGGACAGGTTTTGCGCGTCACCCCCCCTGATGGGGCGGGGCGTGCGGTGGCTTCGCGGCCTTTGGCGCCCCTGGCCAGCCAGCGGACGAACCCGGCCGCCTCGCCAAGCAGTCCGGCGGCCAATCCCGCGCCCGCTCAGCCGGCGGCCCCGGCGACCGTCCCCGGCACCTCTGCAGCTCCCGCCATCGATGATGCCCCGTCATTTGTCTGGCCAGCCCAAGGCAATCTGCTGGCGGGCTTTGACGAGGCCCGCAACAAAGGCCTGGACATTGCGGGCAAACCTGGCGACCCTGTGCTGGCGGCAGCCGATGGCCGTGTGGTTTACGCCGGCTCAGGCCTGCGCGGTTATGGCAATCTGATCATCCTCAAGCACAACCACACCTATCTCACGGCGTATGCCCACAATCAGTCTCTGTTGGTCAAGGAAGACCAGGAGGTGCGGCGCGGGCAAAAGATCGCCGAGATGGGCAACACGGACGCCGATCAGGTCAAGTTGCACTTTGAGATCCGCCGCCAGGGCAAGCCGGTCGACCCGGCGCGCCTGCTGCCCCCTCGCTGACCCTCTGTCTGATTTTTTCGCGGGCCTTTGGCCCGTCTTGCCCATGACCGAACCCACCCCCGATACGTTGCTGGTTGATGCCCTGGACCTGGAGGGGCAGGGCATTGCCCGCCGGCCCGATGGCAAGGTGGTGTTCATCGAAGGGGCCTTGCCGACCGAGCGCGTCACGGTGCAAGTGCACCGGCGCAAAAACCAGTGGGAGCAGGGCAGTCTGCAAGACCTGCTGCAAGCCTCGCCTTTGCGGGTCACGCCCAATTGCCCGCACTTTGGCTTGCATGCCGGGGCTTGTGGCGGCTGCAAGTTGCAGCACCTCGAGCACGGTGCCCAAGTCGCGATCAAACAAAGGGTGCTCGAAGACAACCTGTGGCACTTGGCCAAAGTCAAAGCCGAGACGGTCTTGCCCGCCCTCTATGGCTCGCCTTGGGGCTATCGCCACCGGGCCCGACTGTCGGTGCGCCATGTGGTCAAAAAGGGGCAGGTGCTGATTGGTTTTCATGAGCGCAAAAGCCGCTACATCGCCGACATGCAAAGCTGTGTCATCTTGCCGCCCCAGGTCAGCAATTTGTTGTTGCCCTTGCGCGAGCTCATCGCCAGCTTGCAGGCCCGCGACACTTGCCCGCAAATCGAATTGGCCTGTGGCGATCAGGTGATCGCGCTGGTGTTGCGCCACCTGCAGCCGCTCAGCGAAGCCGATCGCCAGCGGTTGACCGATTTCACCCGGGCGCACCCCAGGGTGCAATGGTGGCTGCAACCCAAAGGCCCCGACACGGTGCATGTGTTGCAACCCGGCGGTAGCGAGTTGTCATATGGGTTACCCGAGTTTGGGCTGACCATGCCGTTTCGGCCCACCGATTTCACCCAGGTCAATCCGGCCATCAACCAGGTGCTGGTGGGGACCGCCTTGCGTTGGCTGCAGGTGCAACCGCACGAGCGGGTGATCGACTGGTTTTGCGGTTTGGGCAACTTCACCCTGCCGCTGGCCACCCAGGCGCACGAGGTGCTGGGCATCGAGGGCAGTCAGGCGCTGGTCGATCGTGCCGGTGCCAACGCCCAACGCAATGCCAGGGCCCTGCGGGCCCAGCCGCGCTTTGTGGCCCGCAATTTGTTCGACATGAGCCCTGAGACGTTGGTGGCTGACGGGATCGCCGACAAATGGCTCATTGACCCCCCGCGCGAAGGTGCGTTTGCTTTGGTCAAAGCCCTGGCCGACTTGCACCAAGCCCCCCAAGCGGGCTGGCAAGCACCGCATCGAATCGTCTATGTCAGTTGCAACCCGGCGACATTGGCGCGCGATGCCGGCTTGCTGGTGCATCAGGCCGGCTACCGCTGTACCCATGCCGGTGTGGTCAACATGTTTCCGCACACCGCGCACGTTGAGAGCATGGCAGTGTTTGAGCGCTGAGTCGGACTCAGCCGGCAAGAAAAAAAGGGGCCGCGAGGCCCCTTCGGTCTGGAGGTCGGCAGCGGGCTCAGTCGCGCTCGCCGCCCATGATGCCCAGCAAAGACAACAGGCTCTGGAAGACGTTGACGATGTCCAGATAGATGGCCAGTGTTGCGCTGATGTAGTTGGTTTCGCCACCATCAATCACCCGGCGGATGTCGTAGAGCATGAAAGCACTGAAAATCAGGATGGCCAGGGTCGAGATCGCCATCATGCCGGCAGTGGAGCCGACAAAGGCATTGACCACGCTGGCCACCAGCAACACGATGGCCCCCACAAACAGCCACTTGCCCATGCCGCTGAGATCACGCTTGATCACCGTGGCCAGACTGGCCATGGCAAAAAAGACGCCAGCGGTGCCTGCAAAAGCGGTCATGACCAATTGCGGGCCATTGCGAAAGCCCAGCACAGCCGAAATCAGGCCAGACATCATCAAGCCCATGAAGAAGGTGAAAGCCAACAGCACGCCGACACCCTTGGCCGAGTCTTTGGTGCGTTCAATGGCGTAAATGAAGCCAAAGGCCACGGCCAAAAACAGCACCATGCCCAAAATGCCCGACAGCGCCTTGTGCAGTCCGGTGGCGACCCCCAACCAGGCGCCCAACACAGTGGGCAACAGGCTGACGGCCAGCAGCAAATAAGTGTTGCGCAAAACGCGATTGCGGTCGACTGAACCGACGCCCACATCGCGGTAGGAAACGGTTTGGATCTGATCGCTCATCTGAGGTCTCCAATGTGAAGCCTGCACATGCAGGCCGTGACCATTGTAAAGAATTGGTGAACGTCTGCAAGAGGGCAGGCGATTCCTATTTTTTGTGGGGAAATCGCTATCATTCGGGGCATGAAAACGAAACACACTCTGGAACTTGCCGACGTCAAAAAGGTCGCCGCTGCCGCCGAGGCCGAGGCGCTGGCCCACCAGTGGGCCGTGACGATAGCCATCGTCGATGACGGCGGCCACCTGCTGTGGTTGCAGCGCCTTGACGGCGCTCCGGCCATTTCTTCGTACATCGGACCTGCCAAAGCCCGTACTGCGGCCTTGGGCCGGCGCGAGACCAAGGTCTACGAGGACATCATCAACCAGGGTCGAACGGCCTTTTTGAGTGCGCCCGAGATCGAAGGCATGCTCGAAGGCGGGGTGCCGATCGTCAAAGACGGACAGGTCATCGGGGCCGTGGGGGTCAGTGGTGTGAAGTCACCTGAAGACGCCCAAATTGCCCGCGCCGGCATCGCAGCCCTGAATTGATCTAAGCTCCATTCAGTAAGAGAGCCGCTCCGGGCGGATCTCTTGCAAGATGGTGGTGGCGATTTCTTCGATGCTTTTGGTGGTGGTCGAGAGCCAGCGGATGCCCGCGCGGCGCATCATGGCTTCGGCCTCTCCCACTTCGTGACGGCAGTTCTCCAGACTGGCATAACGTGAGTTGGGCCGGCGCTCATTGCGGATTTCGCTCAGGCGCTCGGGATTGATGGTCAGGCCAAACAGCTTGCCTTTGTGCGGCACCAGGGCTGGCGGCAGTTGGCGCCGATCAAAGTCCTCTGGAATCAGAGGGTAATTGGCGGCTTTCAGACCATGCTGCATGGCCAGATACAAGCTGGTCGGGGTTTTGCCCGAGCGGCTGACGCCGACCAGAATCACATCGGCGATTTCCAGGTCGGTGTTGAGTTGGCCGTCGTCGTGCGACAGGCTGAAATTGATGGCTTCAATGCGGTCGCTGTATTGCTGGCTTTTGCTCACATCCGAGAAGCGGCCGATGCGGTGGTTGGATTTGATGCCCAATTCTTGCTCAAGCGGGTTGACGAAGGTGCCGAACATGTCGAGCAACATGCCTTTGCAGCCGGCGCGGATGACCTGTAGCACCTCCTCGTTCACCAGGGTGGTGAAGACGATGGGTCGCTGGCCCTCGACTTTGGCGGTGTGATTGATCTGAAAGACCGCCTGGTGCGCTTTGTCCACGCTGTCGATGAACGGCAATCTGACATGGCGCGGGGTCATCTCGAACTGGGCCAGGATGGCGTTGCCAAAGGTTTCGGCGGTGATGCCGGTGCCGTCAGAGACAAAAAACACGGTGCGATGGGGCATGGCTGTGGGCAATGGTCGGGTATAGGCCGAAACCGGCGCCTTGAGGCAGGCCGATTTACAATGAGGGCAATTATCCCGCATTCACCATGACGCGCCCTGCCGCTTTACTCGACCCAGAACAACCCCGCCGGTTGCGTGTCGTCATGTCTGCCACCCCCCTGTTCATGGCTCGGGTGGCCTGTTCCGGTTCAACTTTTGGAGCATTGAAATGTCAACCCTGTTTTCTCCGACCGCCCTGGTCGTTCCGTTTGAAAACCTGAGAATGTCCGATGTCGAGGCGGTGGGCGGCAAAAACGCCAGCCTCGGCGAAATGATCTCGCAACTGCCCCAGGGCGTGCGGGTTCCGACCGGTTTTGCCACCACCGCCCATGCATTCCGCCAATTTCTGGCCCACGATGGTTTGGCTGATCGCATCAACCAGCGCTTGGCCAAACTCAACACCGAAGACGTTCGAGCCCTGGCCGAGGCGGGTGCCGAGATCCGCCACTGGGTCGAGCAACAGCCGTTTCCGGCAGACCTCGAAGCCGAAATCCGCCGCGCATTTCAAGCCCTGAGTGCCGGCAACACGCAGGCCTCTTTTGCGGTGCGTTCATCGGCCACCGCCGAAGATCTGCCGGACGCCTCGTTTGCGGGGCAGCAAGAGACTTTTCTGAATGTGGTGGGCATCGAAGATGTGCTGGCCAAGATGAAAGAAGTGTTCGCTTCGCTCTACAACGACCGCGCCATCAGCTATCGCGTTCACAAGGGCTTTGCCCATGCCGATGTGGCGTTGTCTGCGGGCGTGCAGCGCATGGTGCGGTCGGACCTGGGGGCGGCCGGGGTGATGTTCACCATCGACACCGAGTCGGGTTTTGAAGAGGTGGTGTTCATCACCGCCAGTTACGGTTTGGGCGAGACGGTGGTGCAAGGCGCCGTCAACCCGGACGAGTTCTATGTTCACAAACCCATGTTGAGGGCAGGCAAAAAAGCCTTGATCCGGCGCAACCTGGGCTCCAAGTTGATTCAGATGGTGTTTTCCACGCCCGAGCAAAAAAAAGCCAGCGGCAAACTGGTGCAAACCGTGGATGTCACGCCCGAACAGCGCAACCGCTATTGCCTGAGCGACGCCGAGGTCGAGCAACTGGCGCACTACGCCCTGGTGATCGAGCAGCACTATGGTCGCCCGATGGACATTGAGTGGGGCAAAGACGGCACCGATGGCCAACTCTACATCTTGCAGGCGCGGCCTGAAACCGTGAAGAGCCAGTCCAAAGGTCAGGCCGAGATGCGCTACAAGCTCAAAGGTCAGGGGCAGGTCTTGGCCGAAGGTCGTGCCATCGGGCAAAAGATCGGCACCGGTCCGGTCCGTCTGGTCAGCAGCATCACCGAGATGGACCGGGTTCAAGCCGGCGACGTGCTGGTCACCGACATGACCGACCCGAATTGGGAACCGGTCATGAAGCGCGCCAGCGCCATCGTGACCAACCGGGGCGGTCGCACCTGTCACGCCGCCATCATCGCCCGCGAGTTGGGCATCCCGGCGGTGGTCGGTTGTGGCGATGCCACCGATCGTCTGAGCGATGGCACTTTGGTCACGGTCAGTTGCGCCGAGGGCGATACCGGCCGCATTTACGACGGCTTGCTCGAAACGGAAGTCACCGAGGTCCAGCGCGGCGAAATGCCGCCCATCGGCACCAAGATCACCATGAACGTGGGCAACCCGCAACTGGCGTTTGACTTTGCCCAGTTGCCCAACGAGGGCGTGGGTTTGGCGCGCCTGGAGTTCATCATCAACAACAACATCGGCGTTCATCCCAAGGCCATTTTGGATTACCCCAACCTGGACTCCGACCTTAAAAAAGCCGTCGAGTCGGTGGCCCGGGGCCATGCGTCGCCGCGCGCTTTTTATGTCGACAAGGTTGCCGAAGGCGTGGCCACCATCGCCGCCGCTTTCTGGCCCAAGCCCGTGATTGTGCGTTTGTCCGACTTCAAGTCCAACGAGTACCGCAAACTGATCGGGGGCAGCCGTTACGAGCCCGACGAAGAAAACCCCATGTTGGGATTCCGCGGCGCTTCACGCTACCTCAGTGCCGACTTCGGACCGGCCTTCGCCATGGAGTGCGAGGCTTTGCGCCGGGTCCGTCTGGAGATGGGGCTGACCAATGTGCAGATCATGGTGCCCTTCATCCGCACCCTGAGCCAGGCCGAGCGGGTGGTGGCCTTGTTGTCCCAGCACGGTCTGGAGCGCGGCAAAGACGACCTCAAGCTGATCATGATGTGCGAGTTGCCCAGCAACGCCATTTTGGCCGACGAGTTTTTGCGGCACTTCGACGGTTTCTCGATCGGCTCCAACGACCTCACCCAGCTTACCCTGGGTCTGGACCGGGATTCGGGCATGGAACTGCTGGCGGCCGATTTCGACGAGCGAGACCCCGCTGTTCAAGCCATGCTCGATCGCTCGATTCAGGCTTGTCTCAAGCAAGGCAAATATGTGGGCATTTGCGGACAGGGCCCGTCGGATCACCCCGACTTTGCCCGCTGGTTGGTCGAGCGCGGCATCACCTCGTTGTCGCTCAATCCCGACAGCGTGATCGAAACCTGGCAAAACCTGGCCAAGCATTGACACGGATGGCGGCTCCTCCCCGGGGGTCGCCTCTTGTGTTAAAAATCAGGGCATGGAAACCAGCCCCCACACCGTTGCGCCTGTGGCTCGCGCGCGCCGCCGCAGAGCGGTGGCGGTGGTCATCTTGTTGGCCGCCAGCACGATGCTGGGTCTGACCTGGGCTTGGTCGCATTCTCAAGACACGGTGGGTCACTTTTGGTGGGTCACGCAATTGTTGCCGCTGTTCTATCTGGGTTTGGTGGTCTGGGCGTCCTGGCCCTTGCCCGGCGAGGGCACTGAATGAACTGGGTTGAGCGCAAATGGCTGGGCTGGGGCCTGGTGTTGTCCGCTGTGCTGGGGGTGTTGCTCTGGTTGGCCGATCAACTGAAGCTGTCAGCGGGTGTGGTCAACGGGTTTTTGCTCATCACTTCGATCGTGGCCTACGCCGTCATCGGCATGGCTTGTCGCACCACGCAGCCGGAAGAGTATTACGTGGCCGGGCGGCGCATCCCCGCCATCACCAATGGCATGGCCACTGCCGCCGATTGGATGTCGGCGGCCTCTTTCATCGGCCTGACGGGGTTGTTGATGTCCGAGGGGTATTTGGGCGATGGCAGCCGGGCGGGCGGGCTGGCCTATGTGCTGGGCTGGACCGGCGGATTTTGCCTGTTGGGGCTGTTGTTTGCGCGCCAGATCAACGCCAGCCGAGCCATCACCATCCCGCAGATGCTGGGCGATATGTTTCAAAGCCTGTGGTTGCGCCGGTTCGCGGCTTTGGGCACGGTCATTTGCTCGGCCATTTACCTGGTGGCGCAAATTTACGGCATCGGTCTGGTGACCTCGATGTTGTCCGGACTCACTTTCGAGTTGGGGGTGTTCATGGCCCTGGGGGGCATTTTGTTGTGCTCCTTTCTGGGCGGCATGCGCGCCGTCACCTGGACCCAATTGCTGCAATGCCTGGTGTTGGTCGTGACCATGCTCACGGTGGCGGTTGCTGTGGCCTGGAAGGTGCGGGGTCATCCGGTGGTGCCGCTGGCGGCGGCTGAAGCGATGGCGCAGGTCAATGAGCGCTCGCGCCAAATCCTGGCCGATCCGCTGGAGCAGTCGACACGCGAAATGATGCAGATCCGTTTGCAGGACCTGAAACAGAAAATCGCCGATCCGATCACGGCCCGACAATTGGAGCGTGAGCGTTTGTTGCGCCAGATCAGTTTGCTCAAATCAGAAAATGCACCCTTGCGCGACATCCATCGCCTGGAGTCCAACCCGGTGCTGCGAGACAGCGACATTGCCCGCTTGGTGGCGGCCTGGACGCGCGAGAGCCAGCAGATCGAAACCGCCTTGCGCCGCCCGATCGGTTTTGAGGGGCGTGCCGAGCCAGGCGTTTATCCCCCGTTATCCAACACCCTGGCCCTGGTGTTTTGTCTGATTCTGGGTACGGCGGGATTGCCGCACATTCTGGGTCGATCTTTCACCACGGCCACCCCGCGCCAGGCGCAACGCTCGGTGGCCTGGGCCATGTTGTTCATTGTGCTGGTCTATATGACCGCCTCGGGCCTGGCGGTTTTGCTCAAGCAGTCGGTGTTGACCGAGTTGGTGGGGGCCCGGCTTGATGCCTTGCCAGAATGGGCCGACAAACTCAAATTGCGCAAGTTGGGTCTGTTGTCGATTCACGACTGGAATGGCGACGGTCGTGTTCAGTGGGGTGACATCCAGTTGGGCAGCGATTTGCTGATGTTGGCTGCGCCCGACATTGCTCACATTCCCCCGGTGTTCACCGGGCTGATCGCTGCCGGTGCGCTGGCTGCGGCCCTGTCGACTGCAGACGGCCTGTTGCTGACCATTTCCAATTCACTGTCGCACGATGTTTATCCGCCGAGGCAGGACGAATCTGCCAACCCGCTCAAGCGGGTGATGTTGTCCAAAATATTGCTGATGTTGGTGGCGCTGCTGGCGGCTTGGGTGGCCACTTATCGACCGGTGGATATTTTGTTTTGGGTGGCTTGTGCCTTCTCGCTGGCAGCCTCGACCTTTTTCCCGGTCATGCTGCTGGGCTTGCATTGGCCGCGCATGAGTCGTGTCGGGGCATTGTGGAGCATGTTGTCGGGCATGGCGATGGCTTTTTACTACATTTTCATCAACCACCCCTGGATTCAAACCCGGTTGGGCCTGAGCCCCGAAGCCACCAGCTGGTGGGGCCTCGAAGCACACAGTGCCGCCGTCTTCGGGGTCCCCATCGGACTGCTGGCAGGCGCATTGGGCAGTTGGCTCAGCCCGGATGGGCGAGCCACGCCAAAGGCGCTATAATCTAGGGTTTTACCTTGCCGCACACTGCGTTGACGCCGGTGGCGGCTTCATCCACAAGGAGAGTCCATGCGTCACTATGAAATCGTTTTGCTGATCCATCCGGATCAATCCGAGCAGGTTCCTGCCATGCTC
>JACCEC011210149.1_pt1 | contig 46331 bp, 48 predicted proteins | sample 7450121 | NCBI WGS metagenome assembly JACCEC01 (sample SAMN15323455, study PRJNA562643) | freshwater metagenome | isolation source: river surface water | place: USA:Blue River Watershed | collected 2017-08-18 | reverse complement strand
TGTATCGTTCCCTCCCCGGTCGCCACGCTGCGGTAGCTTCCCTGACTGCTTCCCTTGCAGCCGCTCCATTGCTTGCGGTCGCACACCTTGACCTGTGCGGCAGACAGGTTGGGCACCAGCGTCGGGCCAGTGCAATCCACATTGCCATGCACGGCGAGGCAGCGCGCATCCTCGACCAGCGCGTCATAGCCCTCACTGTCGGGGGCTTGCAGGGAGAGCAGTCGTGCCGACGCCCGCACCGACTTGACCAGGGTGTTGTACTGATAGATCGCGCGACCGAACTCAGTCACACCGAAGGCCAGCAACAACATCGGCAACAGCAGGATGGCGAACTCGACGGCGGCAGTGCCCCGCTGGCGGCGGTGCTTACCGGCGACGGTGCGAAGGAAGCGAGGGGTTGCGGGCATCATCGTCACCTCACTTCACCAGTGTGGCCACCAACGGGCCCGTCGCATCCGAGCCGCCCGGCATACCGTAGGACGCACAGGGACTGTTTGCCGCCTTCGCATCGCCAAGATATTCCAGCATCATGCGCGGATATTGCACTCCGCCGCCCCCGCCGCCGCCAAGGTTGTTACTGATCGGGTGCAGCAAAAAGAAGCAGCCCCAGGAAACGATCGGCATGGTGTTGTTCACCACGTTGCCGCAGTCCACGAGCGGTGCCGGCATCACGCGCCGGTCCTGTCCGTGTTCCTGAAGGAAGGCAGCGTCCTTGGTGGTACCCCGTGTCTTCAGACCCGTGAGTGAATCACCTTGGTAGGGTGCGTGGGCTGCGCGTCTTGCAGCGAAATCTGCAAACGCGTCACGACCAGCACTCCAGGTCGCCGCGTTGTACGCGTAGCCGCTGGCGTCGGGCGGTGAGTCGTCCGCATTGACATTGCCCTGGTAGATGCCAAACCGGGTGTTGTAGTCATTGCCCAGCGACGCGATCGCGCCGCTCTCGCCAACAAAGGCGCCCGCGGCGGGCACGTTACACGCCCCACCACCGCGCAACTGCGACGCGATCTCGCTCGCACCACCGACCGGGGGTGTGAAATCGATCCATCGGAAGACACTTTGTGCATTACCTTGGGTGTCATTCGGATCGACCGCACCCTGATACCAGTTTCCTTCGACCAGGTTCGTGACATTGCTGCATACGCCAACCGGCAGGGAGCAGGTAGATTGCGACGGCTTGAGTGTCGCCACCGCCGACGCACTCACCTGTTGCGCATCGATCGCGCCACCGGGCAGCGCATTGAGCACCTGGATGAACCAGGTCGGTATGCCGGTACGCACGGAGGTGCAGCGTACATAGCGGATGTTCTTCGGCGCACCGGCCACCGCCGTGCGGGGCGCATACGAACCGGCGCTGTTGTCGGCGCTGAACTCGATGCTGCCCGCATCGCCGAAGCTCACCGCACTGGCCTGAAACAGCGCCTTGTGACGACCACCGGCCGTGCTGCCTGCGGCCTCGGCCAGCAGCAACTGGTTGTCGTTGGCGCCGGTGAGTTCCTGAGCGGCGGCCAGCGCGCAGGCATCCGCGCTGTTCTGCAGCTCGCTCTTGACGACGTAGAGCTTGCCCAGATCGAGCGCCAGCCCCGTGATGCCGACCATCGCCAGCATCGCAATGCCTACCAGCACCGCGACGGCACCGGATTGCTTGCGGCGGCGGGGTAGCCTGTGCAAACGATGCATGGGCATCATGATCCCTCTCCGCTCAGCGGCCGACGCCGATGACAAAGCTGTTGGTGTTCTGCGCCGGCTCCTTGAAGCTGCTGCGGTAGGTGCCCACCGCTTCACGCGCTGCGTGGCCATCGACCGCTTCGGGCACAGCCTGTTTGCCGGCATCGGGGTTGAGCGTCTGGCGCGCTGCGGCCATCCGCGCCGACTCGCCGAACTGGCGGTCCCAGTGAGTGGTGGTCTGCACGCAGCCCCCCAGGATCAGCGAGACACTGCCCGCGAGAATGCTGATGGTCATCTGCCTGTTCATCGCTGCTCTCCTTATTTCACTTCGAAGCCTTCGGCACCGGGACGCGGGCTGCCGGCCGGATCGGGTTTGCCTTCCAGCTGCCCGCCGAGGAAAAGCTCGCCACGGCTCGGATCCTTGTGGCCATCGGTCGGCAGGCGGTAGCCGTCGCCGAGCGGTTTCACGAGGCGCGGCGTGACGACGAACACCAGCTCGGTTCGGTCCTGCTGGAAGTCCGTGCTGCGGAAGAGCGCGCCAATCAGCGGTATCTCGCCGAGGATGGGGAAGGCCTTGATATTGGCCGTGCGGTTGTTCTTGATCAGCCCGCCGATGGCGAAGCTCTGGCCATCCGCGAGCTGTACTGTGGTCGAGGCTCTGCGTGTCGTGATCAGCGGCAGCAGCGCGGTGGCATTGTTATTCGCGCTGGTGATGCCCACGCCCTCGCGCGAGAGCTCGGAGACTTCAGGAGAGACCCTCAGGTTGATGCGGCCGCCCGCCAGCACCGTGGGGGTGAATTTCAGGCCGACGCCGAATTCTTTCTCTTCGAGCGTGATGCGGTTGGTCAGCGTGTCCTGAGCGACCGGTATCAGTATCTTGCCGCCGGCCAGAAAGCTGCCCTCCTGTCCGCTGATGGCCATCACATTAGGCTCGGCAAGTATCTTCACCAGCCCGTCTTTTTTCTCCGCTTCTACCGTGAACTTCGTGCCGGTCGCACGTTCGATGGTGATCGCGCCCGCGAGCTTGTTGGTCAGGAATTGCGAGAGCATCCCGTAGGTCCACATGCCACTGCCCACGCTGCCCTGCACCCCGGCGCCCAGCTTGTCGATCAGGGTCTTCGAGACCTCGGCGATCTTCACCTCGAGCATCACTTGCTGGGCGCTGCCGACCGTCAGCAGATTGATCACCCGAACCTGTTGCTGCACCAGATTGGTCTGGATCTGCGCGGTGGTTTGCGTCGTGTTCTGCGAGGCCATGCCTTCCTGCTGTGCGGCGGTGCTCATCGTCGAGGGGCGGCGCACATAGGCAGTGGCGAGATCGACCGCGCGTGTGACCGCGATGGCATCGCTCACCGTGCCCGACAGGACGAGGCTGTCGGCCGCTGCAGTGACGCGGATGTCCTGTTCTTCGGGCATCAGTTCGCGCAGCGTGGCCATCAATGCGCCGGGATCCATCGTGACCTGCACATCGATCACGCTGCAGCTGCCCGTCTTCCCCTGCAAGATCATGTTCGTCGTGCCAATGGAGATGCCGAGCAGGTAGAGCGTCTCGGGCGACACCAGCATGGCCTGCGCCACATTCGGATTGCCCAGTGTGCGATTGGTCACCTGTTCAGGCAGGCGGAGCAGCGTCGACTTGCCGATCGGCAGGACGATTTTTGCCGGCGCGGCGACCTCGCCGTTGCAGGTCATCCCGGCCATCATGTTGGTCACGGGAAGCTTGGACTCAGCCTGCGCCACACCGGCTGACAGACCCAGACCGGCGATACCCGTGATACTCGCGACCAGTGCAGACATCGCCTGTGCAAGGGCCCGGCGATTGAAACGACTTTCTGAAGGCTTCATGGTGTTTTCCTTCGAAGGAAAGGGATCGGCGTCAGTAGCATTCCTGCGAGCTGCGCAGGCCATTGATCACGCCGACACATTCGGCCGCTCTGGCCGGGGGCGAGGCGGGCTTATCTTCGGCAGCGACTGGCATAGCAGGCGAAGCCGGCGCGGCACTGGCGGCAGGTGCACTGGTCTTCCTTGCAGTGGCGCTGGTGCGCTTCGGCGAGGTCGCGGCGGCCACAGGCTTGGCTGCGACCGCCTGCAGCGCGAGCAGGTCGGCCTTGGTCGCACCGGCGGTGCGTATCGCATTCGGATCGACCTGATTGCGCAGCACCAGCGACAGGCTGCCGACGCTGCGGGCGAGGTCGATCTTCTCGGCCTCTTCCGGCGTGACTTCCAGCGTGACCGCATTGACCACGCGCGGCTTGGTCTCGTCCCGGCTCACTTCCTGCGCGACGGCGAGTACCAGGATCTTCTCGAGCACGATCTTCGAGATGTTCTGGTCGCGGTTGGTGCGCTCGCCCTCTTTCTGGGTGTTGACGATGATGTCGACGTAATTGCCGGGCAGGGCAAAGCCGGCCACGCCGATCACGTCGTTCACGCGGACCGTGATCGCCCGCTTGCCCTCGGCAATCACGGCCGACAGGCCGCCCTGGGTGCCGACCGGCGCGAGCTTCGCTTCGAGCACCGGCTCGCCGCGCTGCAATGCGCTCTTGAGCACCCGCCCCTCGAGCCGGGCGATATCCGCTTGTGAACCGGGCGGCAGGCTGTCCTTGGGCCAGTCGACCAGCTTCAGCATCTCCGGCGAGAGCCGCTGACCGAGACTGATTTCGGTCGCGGCCACGGCGATGCGCGTCATGCCGCTGTTCGACTGTCTGTCCAGCCAGCGGGCCGCAATCATCACGGCCAGCAACCCGGACAGCACGGCCACGGCCAGTACGATCAGTGTTCTTGTATTCTTCATGCTGCCTCCTGAACAGGGACTTCAACGAGTTATCGTTCAAGTCCTGTCGTCAATGGCCCGCGATCAGCAGCGCCAGCACCGTGCCGACGGCAATCACGGCCCCGTAGGGAATCAACAGACTCTTGTTTTGCGGCGCTGGCTTGCCCGAGTTGGTGTTTATGGCCGAAGCACGGACACTCCGGTGTCGCAGGCAAATTCCGAAGCGGTTCATGCCGAAGCGGCTCATGCGTCCCGTGCCGCCATGCAGCTCCCACTGAAACAGGGCAATCACCCAGACACCGCCGATCAGCGCGGTCATCAGCGCAATGTCGAGGGTCAGTGCCGCACCCGCGTACAGTCCGATCACGCTCATCAGCTTCACATCGCCGGCCGCCATCCCCCTCAGCAGGTAGAGCGGCATGAACACCAGCAGCCCGACCAGCCCACCGAGCAGGGAAGCCGCCAGACCCTGCCCGCCAGGTACGAAGGCCGAGAGCATCAGCGCAGCGGCAGCACTGGGCGCAAGCAGACGATTGGGTATGCGCCACTGCCGCAGGTCGTACCAGGCGGCACACAGCACGGTCAGCAGCAGGCCGGCGATCAGGCTGTCAGCGGGAAGGGTTTCAGCGAGCAGTTTCATGACGGGTCAGGCTCCATGCGTGGGTGATCGGGCTGACCGGAATACCGAATCGGGGCTGGTATCCGGTCAGGCACACACTCCTCGCGTCAGAGGTTGTCCACGATGGTCTGGAAAGCAGTCTTGATCTTGCCGCCAAGAGTGTCGACCAGCACCACGATCACCGCTGCGATCAGGGCGACGAAAATGCCGTACTCGACCGCCGTGGCGCCCTGCTCGTCAGCCAGAAAGTCATTCACTTTGTTTGCTAGAAATTTCATGGGTCAGCTCCTCATCGACAGGTAAGAAAATGGAGGCTTCGCTTCGCGCCGGGCAACCCTGGACTTCCCATTTGGGCCCGGCAGGATCAGACTCCTGGGGGTGTCCGTTGCGCGCTGTTTGCGGCGCCCCGGACTGCTCGACAAATATTGCTTATTTGTCAACGCCGAGTGTAGTGACAGTGGGCACTCGCTGGAATAGTGCAAATGCACTACCCTCTGTGGTGAAATAATGACAACATATTAAGAAAGCGAATGAGTTAACCGAAGCAACCACTCACATACTTACTTTTTTCATATCCAGATTTGATCTGATTCACTGTCGCACCCCGGCCTCGGCGCTCGGGCCAGCGGCCGCGAAAAAAAAGGAACCCCATGAAATCCCAGGAAATCCGCCGCCGCCCGAAGAACGAAGCCGCCTCATGCGGTGACGGCCACGACGGCCATCACGATCATCACGATCACGCGACGCCGGCGGAAGACAAGCCCCACACCGACCCGGTCTGCGGGATGAAGGCAGCAGCGAACCCGGACAAATCGGCGGTGCATGCAGGCCAGACCTACTACTTCTGCAGCACCGGCTGTGTCGCCAAATTCAATGCCGACCCGATGCGCTACCTGTCCCCCGACCGGAAGCACGAAGCGACCGGGCCGGCCGATGCGATTTACACCTGCCCGATGCATCCGGAGATACAGCAGGTCGGCCCGGGCAGCTGCCCGATCTGCGGCATGGCACTCGAGCCCCTGCACGCAACGATGGACGAGGACACCAGCGAGCTGGACGACATGACGCGTCGCTTCTGGTACAGCCTTGCGCTGTCGCTGCCGTTGCTGCTGCTGAGCATGGGCGAGCTGATCGGTCTGGATGCCGGCACCCTGCTCGGCCATCAGCGCAGCATGTGGCTGCAGGGCGCGCTGGCGACGCCCGTCGTCCTGTGGTTCGGCTGGCCCTTCCTTGAGCGCGGTGCGCAGTCGTTCCGGAGCGGTCATCTGAACATGTTCAGTCTGATCAGCATGGGCGTGATCGCCGCGTGGCTGTTCAGCGCCGTCGGCCTGCTGTTCCCCGGACTGCTGCCCGAGGCCTTCAAAATGAATGGGATGCCGCCGCTGTACTTCGAGGCCGCTGCCGTGATCGTGGCGCTGGTGCTGCTGGGTCAGGTACTGGAGCTGCGCGCGCGTTCCCGCACGAATGCGGCCGTACGATCCCTGCTCGCGCTGGCGCCGGCGACCGCCGTGCGGGTGGGCCGCGATGGTCGCGACACCGAGGTGCCGCTGTCCGACGTGCGCATCGGTGACCTGCTGCGCGTGAAGCCCGGCGCGAACATTCCCGTGGACGGCGTGGTGACCGAAGGCCACTCCACCGTCGATGAGTCCATGCTGACCGGCGAGCCGCTGCCCGCCTCCAAAGAAGCCGGCGCGCGCACGGTGGCCGGCACAGTCAACCAGCACGGCAGTTTCGTGATGCGAGCCGAGCGCGTTGGCAGCGACACCCTGCTCTCGCAGATCGTGAACCTCGTGAATCAGGCAGGACGCTCGCGTGCACCGATCCAGAAGCTCGCGGACACGGTCTCGGGCTGGTTTGTGCCGGCGGTGATCGCCGTGTCGGTGCTGTCCTTCATCCTCTGGGCCACCGTCGGCCCGACACCCGGGCTGGCGAATGGACTGGTCGCTGCGGTGTCCGTGCTGATCATCGCCTGCCCCTGCGCGCTGGGACTGGCGACACCGATTTCCATCATGGTGGGCGTGGGACGGGGCGCGCGCGATGGCGTGCTGGTGAAAGATGCCGAGGGGCTGGAACTGATGGAGAAAGTGGACACGCTCGTTGTGGACAAAACCGGCACGCTCACCGAGGGCAAGCCGCGCGTGCAGCAGGTCGTTGCGGCCGAAGGCTTCGCCCGCGCCGATGTGCTCGTCCTCGCCGCCGCGCTCGAAAAAATGAGCGAGCATCCGCTCGCGCACGCGATCCTCCGGCATCTGAGTGCGCAGGGCTTGCCAGTGCTGCCGGTCGAGGGCTTTACATCAGTCACCGGCAAAGGCGTGCGCGGCAACATCGACGGACAGCCGGTATTGCTGGGCAATGCGCTGTTGCTGAAAGAAGCCGGCGTGGACACCAGCGCGCTCGATCACAAGGCTGACGAGTTGCGCGAGCAAGGCCACACCGTAATGTTCGTGTCCGTCGGCGACCGCTTCGCCGGCCTGATCAGCGTGGCCGACAGCATCAAGCCCGAGAGCCGCGAAGCGATACGACAGCTGCATGCCGATGGCGTGAAGATCGTGATGCTCACCGGTGACAATGCCCGTACCGCGCGTGCCGTGGCCGTCAGTCTGGGTATCGACACCGTGCATGCCGAGGTGCTGCCCGAGGACAAATACCGGCACGTGCAGACGCTGCAGCAACAGGGACATGTGGTGGCGATGGCCGGCGACGGCGTGAATGATGCGCCCGCGCTCGCACAGGCGAATGTCGGCATCGCGATGGGCACGGGCACCGATATCGCGATGAACAGCGCGCGCATCGTGCTGGTCAAAGGTGATCTGCGCGGCATCGCGCGTGCGCGACAGCTGTCGCGCGCGACCATGCGCAACATTCGCCAGAACCTGTTCTTCGCGTTCGTCTATAACTTTGTCGGCGTGCCCGTCGCCGCCGGCGTGCTGTACCCGTCACTGGGCCTGCTGCTCTCGCCGATGATCGCCAGCGCGGCGATGAGCCTGTCGTCCGTGTCGGTGATTGCGAATGCGCTGCGGCTGAAGAACGCCGAGCTGTAAGACGATGCGCGAGCGCAGGCGCCACCGGGAAGGCACGACTGAACGCGTGCCGTCGCTGCGCCTGTTCTATGCGCTGTGGCCGGATGACGCAACGCGGCACGAGCTGGCGGCGCTGCAGGCGGGACTCAGCGGCCGCCTTGTCGATGCGGCCAACCTGCACCTGACGCTGGCTTTCCTTGGCAACCAGCCGCAGGCATCACTGGCGCTGCTCGAGCGGGTGATGCAATCACTGCCGCTGCAGCCGTTCACGCTGGAGATCGACGCCTACGGTTTTTTCAGCAAGCCGCGTATTGCGTGGGTCGGGCCGTCGTCACCGCCGGCGGCGCTGATGTCCCTGCAGGCCACGCTGTGGCAAGCCTTGCTGGATCAGCACGTACCGCTGAAACCAGTGGCAGGTTTCCGGCCGCATGTGACCCTCGCGCGCGATGCGGAGCGCACCGACCGCGAACTGAACGAGGTCATTCGGTGGAGGGTCGGCAGGATAGCGCTGGTGGAATCCGTCGCCCTGCCGGGCGGCGTTCATTACCAGCTGCGTGCGCAGCGGCAGTGCTGATCAGATCGACGGGGTGTCGGCTGCAGCGGCCAGCCGGCGCAGCACCTGGGCTGCCGCGACAAAACCAAAACTCGCCGTCACCACAACCGCCGAACCATAGCCCGCGCAGCTGAGTCCGGCCGGGCCCTCGCCCGGTTCAGTGCCTGCAACCTCGAGGTCATGCGGGTTATCGACAGCATCAGTCTCAACATCGCAGACGCCGGGCAATCTGACCGGCTCGGTTGAATACACCGCATCGATGCCGAACTTGTGCCGTGTGCCGCGCGGGAATCCATGCACGCGTCGTAACTGCTTGCGCACGCGCGCGAGCAAAGGTTCCTGCTCGGTGCGCGACAGATCGCAGACCGCGATGCGCGTGGGATCGACCTGCCCGCCCGCACTGCCTATCGTGATCAGCGGTATCTGCTGGCGCCGGCAGTGAACGATCAGCGCGGTCTTTGCGCGCGCATTGTCGATCGCGTCGATCACATAATCAAAACGCCCCGGCGGTATCAGCATGGCCACATTCTCCGGTTCGATGAATTCCTCGACCTCATGCACTCGGCAGGTCTGATTGATCTGCGCGATGCGCGCCGACAGCGCGCCCACCTTGGCCTGGCCCAGCGTGTCAGTCAGCGCATGGATCTGACGATTGACATTCGATTCCGCCAGATGATCGAGATCGATCATCGTGATCTCGCCGATCGCGCTGCGTGCCAGCGCCTCGACTGCCCACGAGCCGACACCGCCGACACCGATCACGCAGACATGCGCGCGCCGGAAGGCGGCGAGCGCCTGCGCGCCGTACAGGCGGCCAATGCCACCGAAGCGGCGATCGATGTCGGCATCGATATCGGCGGCTGTATCTGGATTCAGGGGAAGGACGCTTGCCATCCCGCCATTTTAACGGACGGCAAGCGCGCCCATCCTCTACACTAGAGGGCGATATGCCGTTTTCTCTGCCGCCACTCTCCCCCTTGTTCAGGCTGATCGCCGTCGCCGTCACCGCCCACGTGGCGCTGGGCGCCGCGCGGGTGACCACGGCACTGTATGCACTGTCGCTGCAGGCGTCTGCGTTCACGGTCGGCACGCTGATCGCGCTGTTCGCGGTGTTTCCGATGCTGCTGGCCGTGCCCATGGGCCGGCTGATCGATCGCATCGGCGTGCGCCGCCCGCTGATGGTCGGCTGCCTGCTGGCCTCGGCGGGGGTGATACTGGCCGCCACCGTGCCAGGACTGACCGTGCTCTACCCGGCGGCAATGCTGATCGGTACCGGTTTCATGGCGATCTTCATCGGCGCGCAGCATGCGGTCGGCGCGCTGGCGCCGCCAGACCAGCGCACGGCCAGCTACAGCCGATTGTCACTGGGCTTTTCGATCTCGTCGTTCACCGGCCCGCTGATCGCGGGCTTCGTGATCGACCACAGCCACTATGCGATGGCTTACCTGAGCTGCGGCGCGTTCACGCTGGCGGCCTTCCTGCTGTCGGCCAGCGGCGCACTGCGCCATCTGCCCGTCGGGCAGGCGCCTGCCAGCCGCGCGAAGGGCAGCCCGCTGCAGCTGCTGCGCGACACCGAGCTGCGCCGCATTTACTTCATCGGCATCCTGCTCGCGGCGGCATGGGACCTGTTCACCTTTGTCACGCCGATACGCGGCTCGCAGCTGGGCTTCACGGCATCGACAATCGGCATGATCCTTGCCACGTTTGCGGCGGCGACCTTTCTCGTGCGGCTCGCGATGCCCTACATCGTGCGCCGCTACCGGGAATGGCAGGTGCTCACGGCGGCACTGGGCGCCGCAGCCTTCTGCTATCTGCTGTTCCCGTTCACCGGCTCGCCGTGGAGCATGGCCGCCACGGCATTCGGCCTCGGTCTGGCGCTGGGATCCGGGCAGCCGAACGTGCTGGCCCTGCTGCACACGAACGCCCCGCCCGGACGCGGTGCGGAAGCGATAGGCATACGCGCGACGATAGGCAACGCAAGCTCCGCCCTCCTGCCGCTGGCCTTCGGTGCGGCGGGCGCCACGCTGGGGCTGTTTGCCGTATTCTGGGGACTGGGCGCGATTGTCGCCTGCGGTATTCCGCTGGCGGCACGCATGGCGCTCGCGCCGCCCGGCGCCGCCCCCGCACCTACCGATCAGGATTGAATGAACCGTCAAATGACTACACAGGAAAACAAGATGTCCATCGCTGACCTGCGCCGTGACTACAGCCACGCCACTCTGTCAGAACACGAAGTGGATCCGGACCCGATCAGGCAATTCGAGCAGTGGTTCGGCCAAACGCTGGCCGCCGACGTGCCGGAGCCGAATGCCATGAGCCTCGCGACCGTGGGCCGTGACGGCAAGCCCTCACTGCGCATCGTGCTGCTGAAAGATGTCGATGCACGCGGCTTCACCTGGTACACGAATTATGAAAGTCGCAAAGGCGAGGACCTGCTGGCCAATCCGCATGCCGCACTGACCTTTCACTGGATACCGCTGGAGCGTCAGGTGCGCATCGAAGGTCGTGTGGAAAGAGTCGATGCCGCCGACAGTGATGCGTATTTCAGCATTCGGCCGATCAAAAGCCGTTTAGGTGCGATCGCCTCCGCACAGAGCCGCCCGATCGACAGCCGTGAAGCGCTGGAGCGACAGTTCGCCGAGGCCGAGGCACGCCATGGCGACAACCCGCCCCGTCCTGCCCACTGGGGAGGCTACCGGCTGGTACCTGAATGGATAGAATTCTGGCAGGGACGGCGCTCGCGGCTGCATGATCGTATCGTTTACACGCGGGATGCCGATGGCCACTGGCATCGCCAGCGGCTGCAGCCCTGAGAACACTTTCCCGGCATTGAATTTCTGTTCCTGCCATAGAGCGAGATCAACACTGTAAACCGCCGAGAACATCATAGTCAGCCGCAGGAGGCGACGACGTCATGTTCTGGGAAAAAAAGCTGGCTCTGTGGATAGACCGCATGCGCAGGACGTCAGCCCTGCCGCTGCGCGTCACGTTATGGAACGGCGCGCAGTTCGATCTGGGCACGACCTCGCCCGAGGTGACGGTACGTATTCCGTCGCCAGCTTCGCTGGCTTATCTGCTGCATCCTTCGCTGGAAAACCTCGGGCGCGCGTATGTCGAGGGCAAGCTCGAGGTGGAGGGTCGGCTACAGGTGATCATTGAGGTCGCCAACCTGCTCGCGGAAAAGGGGCTGGCCACCGGCAGCCGACTCGGGCAATTGTTCAGGCCACGCGCCCATACCCGCCGTCTCGACCAATCGGCGATCAGTTATCACTACGATGTATCGAATGCTTTCTACGAAAGCTTTCTCGATCCGGCGATGGTCTATTCCTGCGCCTACTTCGAAGAGGGCACCGAGGATCTCGCGACCGCACAGCAGAAAAAGATAGACCACATTCTCACGAAAATCGCCGTTCGACCGGGCGACACGCTGCTCGACATCGGCTGCGGCTGGGGGGCGCTGGTCATGCGCGCTGCATCGCATTTTGGTGCACGCTGCGTCGGCATTACGCTGTCACACCAGCAGCATGCGCTGGCCTGCGAACGGGTTGCCGCAGCAGGACTGTCGGATCGGGTGAGCATCCAGCGACTGGATTACCGCGATGTCGAGGGGCGGTTTGATCGCATCACCAGCGTGGGCATGTTCGAGCATGTCGGCCTGACGAATCTCCCCGGCTATTTCTCGAAGATTGCCAGCCTGCTCAATGAGGACGGACTGGCGATGAACCATGGCATTACCACCACCAACACCGACCACAGCACGGCGCGCTATGGGGCAGGCGAGTTCATCGAGCACTATGTATTCCCTCACGGCGAGCTGCCTCATATCGGGACAGTGCTGACGGCGATGCAGGATGGCGGGCTCGAACCGCTGGACATCGAGAACCTTCGACGGCATTACGCGCGTACCTGCGCGCTGTGGGCCGACAATTTCGAGCGCAACAGTGCCCGGATACGCTCACTGGTGGACGAGCGCCGCTACCGAATATGGCGGATCTATCTGGCCGGCTGCGCGCATGCATTCCGGCACGACTGGATATCACTGAATCAGGTGGTGTGCGGCAAGACCGGCCGAGATGCCGGGAAACTGCCCTGGTCGCGGCGCTACATGTATGCCGCCTGACGCCCTGCGCCTTGCTTATGTTTTAGCCCGCTCAGTGAACAGCTTCCTGAACTTCGCCACCTTGGGGGCGACGACGAATGCGCAATACGACTGCATCGGATGATTGATGAAGTAATTCTGGTGATAGTCTTCGGCGCGATAGAAGACGGGCGCCTCGGCCAGCTCGGTCACAATGGGTGCATCCCAGACATGCGCCATCTCGGCGATGACCTGCTTCGCGACAGCCATCTGGTCAGCATCGTGGGCATAGATCACCGAACGATACTGCGTACCCACGTCATTGCCCTGACGGTTCAGCGTGGTGGGATCGTGAATCGTGAAAAACACTTCGAGGATCTCGCGATAGCTGGTCTCGGCCGGGTTGAAATGGATACGCACCACCTCGGCATGCCCCGTATCGCCGCCGCAGACGGCTTCATAGGTCGGGTTGGCATCGCGTCCGCCACTGTAGCCAGACTCGACCAGTTGTACGCCCCGCATCTGCTGGAAGACCGCCTCGAGGCACCAGAAGCAGCCGCCGCCGAGTGTGCAGACCTGCAGCCCCGCGCCCTGCGGCTGGACGATGTTATCGCTCATGCTGAACCCCGGTAGTCGTTGTCAATGACGATTCATTGTAACCATTTCAGGCGCTGGCCATGATCGCTGGCCCCGGTACCAGCGTCATCCAAAGGCGGCAAATCGCATCGGCAAACCCAGCCGGAGCGAGGGCAGCACGATCTGGCACAGCGACTCCTGCGTGAATATCGATGGCCCCACAAGATCCGTGGATGGCTGCCCGGCCATGGCACGCGACAGCGCTTCGAGACTGAAGGCTTGCCAGCTGGCGCCGACCGGCAACCAGAGATTCGGCGAACTGACCGCATCGATCAGCGGATGCGGATCGTGGGTGCACCACAGTGCGAGCAATACCTGCAGCGGGCAGGCCGGCAGATCGATCTCGGGACGCGTACTGTCGTACAGTGCCAGCGAGGGCTGTTGCGCCGCCAGCGCCGCCGGGGCAAGCGCGGCATCCTCCAGCGGTAACAAGCGTGCACCGATACGCAGCAGCGCAAAATACAGCACCAGCGCATCCGGATGCCCCTGACCGACGTACGCGACCGTGTCGCCCTGCGCGATGCCCCACTCGCCCTGCAGCCGCGCCGATGCGCGCTCGATGCGTGCCCAGAAACGGCGGTAGGTGATCGCTCTGTCCGGCAGCGCGTGGCACAGCGAATCGCCACGCGTCGTTGCGTGACGGTGCAGGATGGCCAGCAGATGCGGTGCGTCGGTAGCGGTCTCGTTCATGATCGCGGGCATTGTAAGCACACCTTGCCCGACAGCAAATCGATATTTTGGGCATAATCGTGGATTCACGACCGCCGACACAGGCGCAGGTTCGCCATCCGAGGTGGCGTTTTCAGCGTCTTGCCCATCCCCATGTCCAGCCAGCCATTACGACTGCCAGAACCGGAATTCGACGAAAACGATTTTCGTCGGGCGCTGTCGCAATTCGCCACTGGCGTGACCGTGATCACGACGCGCGATGAGCAGGGCGGCTTTGTCGGGCTGACCGCCAGCTCGTTCAATTCCGTGTCACTGACGCCGCCGCTGGTACTCTGGAGCCTGTCGGCCAACGCGCGCACGATGCCGCTGTTCCGGGCGAATTCGCATTACGTGATCAATGTACTGGCCTCCGATCAGGCGGCACTCGCCGAGCGGTTCGCCAGCCGTATCGAAGATCGTTTTCAGGGGGTGGGCTATGACCTGTCCTCCACCGGACTGCCCATTCTGCACGGGGTATCGGCCTGGTTCGAATGTCACAACCGCAGCCGCTATCCGGAAGGCGATCATGTGATCTTTGTCGGCGAGGTAGAGCGCTGCGCGCACGAGCCCAAGCCCGGGCTGGTCTATCACCGCAGCCGCTTCGGCACGATCGATATCAGCTAGCCAGCAGTCTTTCCAGCACACCCGCCGAATCGAACGCGGCACGCCGCAGCCGGTCATTGATGCCCTGCCAGACGTCATCGACCGGTGGCCGTTCGACCACGATCAGCTCCGCACCGGCGGCATCCATCTCCCGCAAGCCCGCATACAGCTGATGCGCATAGGCATCCGCGCCAGCAGGCATCGTCAGCGAGGCCATCAGGCCTGTGCGGGCTGAACCCGCTGAACCTGCTCCGGGCAGCGAGCGGTGCATCAGCGCATAGCGGCGGCCGGCCGAGGCCAGACGATGCAACAAGGGCTCCAGCGCTTCCGCATCCACCAGCGCCACCGGCGTTCGCGGCGCGTAATGCGCATCGAGACTGCCCGAGACGCGCGGTGCTGCGCTGTCGGGCAGGGACGGCATACGACCTATGACCTCGGCGATTTGCGCGGCGCTGATCTGCCCCGGGCGCAGCAGCACCGGCCCGAGTGTATCCAGACGTGTCAGGTCGATGATGGTCGATTCGATGCCCACGTCACTCTGTCCGCCATCCAGCACCGCCGCCAGCGGACCGTCGCCCGGCATGCCGAATTCGTCGATCACATGCTGTGCGGTGGTCGGGCTCACATGACCAAAGCGATTCGCGGAAGGTGCGGCGATGCCGCCCTGCCCGCCGCGAAACTCGGCCAGCAGCGCACGCGCGATGGGGTGCGACGGACAGCGCAGGCCGATCGAGTCCTGCCCGCCGGCGACCGCTGCGGGCACGCTGGCCGCCCGCGGCAAGATCATCGTCAACGGCCCCGGCCAGAATGCCGTGGCCAGCTTGATCGCCTCGGCCGGCAGCCGGCTCACCCAGCGCCCGAGATCGGCACCGCGCGCGACATGCACGATTACCGGATGATTTGACGGGCGGCCTTTCGCGGCGAAGATCGCGGCCACGGCCTCGGGATTGCCCGCATCGGCGCCGAGGCCATAAACGGTCTCAGTCGGAAACGCGACCAGCTTGCCCGCTTCGAGCAGACGCGCCGCTTGACGTATCTCAGGGAGCTCAGGTGCCATGAATCAGCAATGACTGATCACGCCGGCAGGCCGAGTATCCGGCAGGCCGATTCGCACTGCGCGATGGCGGCTTCCAGCGAGGTGGCGACAAAGGTCACATGCCCCATCTTGCGGCCACGACGCGGATCATCTTTGCCATAGAGGTGCAGGCTCGCCCCGGGCAGCGCCAGTACCTTCTCCCAGGCCGGCTCGCGCGGCGTGTCATCGTCTTGTCCGAACCAGAGATCGCCGAGCAGATTCAGCATCACGGCAGGAGAGTGCTGGCGCGCATCACCGAGCGGCAGTCGCGCCATCGCCCGCACCTGCTGCGCAAACTGGCTGGTGATGCAGGCATCGATCGTGTAATGGCCACTGTTGTGCGGACGGGGCGCCATCTCATTGACCACCAGCGACCCATCCTTCAGCACGAAAAATTCCACGCACAGCACACCGACGTAGGCTAAGCGATGAATGATCTCCAGCGCCGCCGCCTGCGCACGGCTTGCGCATTCCGGCGTGACATTCGGGCCGGGTACGGTCGTCGTGAACAGAATGCCGTCGCGGTGCACATTCTCGGCAATCGGATACACCACCGCTTCACCGTCAGCGCCGCGCGCGGCCAGCACCGACACCTCATACGCGAGCGGCAGCATATGTTCGAGCACACACTCGACGCCCTTCATCGCCTCGAATGCCGCGCGCACCTCATCGCGCGAACGCACCCGCACCTGCCCCTTGCCGTCATAGCCCAGACGATTCGTCTTGAGGATGCCCGGCAGCAGCGCGTCGGGCAGTGCATCAATGTCTGCCATCGAGGCAATGCGCTGATGCGGCGCCGGCATCACGCCAGATTGCTGCGCGCACTGGGTGAAGAATTTTTTCTCGGCCAGCCGGTCCTGCGCAATCGACACTGCCGCTGCCGAGGGCGCGACAAACGCCTGTTGCGCCAGCGCGCGCAGACTATCGGCCGGCACGTTCTCGAACTCGGTTGTGACGGCCGAGCATTCCGACCCCATGCGCGCGAGTGCGGTGGCATCGGTGTAGGACGCACAGATCAGGTCATCGGCCGCATGGCCGGCCGGGCAATCAGTCGCCGGCTCCAGCACAGCGACCTTGTAGCCCATCGCCTGCGCCGCATGCACGAACATGCGGCCCAGCTGGCCGCCGCCCATCACGCCGAGCCAGGTGGAAGGTGACGCCTGAGGTTTGAATGAATCAGCAGGAGCGGTCTTGGAAGTCATGCAGGCAGTGTCATCGCCATCGCAGCTTTAGTTTGCTGCGCGCGGAAGTTCAGGAGTTTGTCGGCCAGCGCCGCATCATCCGCGGCCAGCATCGCGATCGCCGACAGCGCGGCATTTGCGGCGCCCGCCTCGCCGATGGCGAACGTCGCCACGGGGATGCCCTTGGGCATTTGCACGATGGACAGCAGCGAGTCCTCGCCGCGCAGGTACTTCGACGGCACTGGCACGCCCAGTACCGGCACGATGGTCTGCGAGGCGATCATGCCCGGCAGGTGCGCGGCACCGCCGGCACCTGCGATGATCGCGCGCAGCCCGCGCGAACGCGCCGATTTCGCATACTCGAACATCTGGTCCGGCATGCGATGCGCGGAGACGACGCTTGCCTCATGGGGTACGCCGAATTCTTTCAGCATCGTCACTGCATGCTGCATCACGTCCCAGTCGGACGAGGATCCCATCACGACACCCACGACAGGCTTGGTTTCGCTCATGTCAGTCCTTCAGTTCCTGTCCGGTCAGGCGCTGCAGTGCCTCCCGGTATTTGGCGCCGGTTTTTTCGATCACATCGACAGGCAGCGCCGGCGCGGGCGCAGTCTTGTTCCAGTCGTTCAGCGTTTCCAGATAATCACGGACGAACTGCTTGTCGAATGACGGCGGTGAGATACCTTCAGCATACGAATCAGCCGGCCAGAAACGCGATGAATCTGCAGTCAGCACTTCATCCATCAGATGGAGCACACCCTGATCGTCCAGCCCGAATTCGAACTTGGTATCGGCAATGATGATGCCTTTCGACGCCGCATAATCGGCCGCCGCCTGATACAGCTGAATACTGATGTCGCGCATCTGCGCCGCCAGCGCCTTGCCGATACGCTGCTCCATCTCGCCGAAGCTGATGTTCTCGTCATGCTCGCCGATGTCGGCCTTGGCCGCTGGCGTGAAAATCGGCTGCGGCAGCTTTGCGGCCATCTTCAGTCCGGCAGGCAGCGGAATGCCGCAGACCGCACCGGTCGACTGGTAATCCTTCCAGCCCGAACCGATCAGATAACCGCGCACGACGGCCTCGACGAGGATGGGCTTGAGGCGCTTGGCGACCACCGCGCGACCGCGCACCTGCTCGGCTTCCTCCGGTGCGACCACGGATTCCGGCGCAACGCCGGTCAGATGGTTCGGGACGATCGCTCCGAGCTTCGCGAACCAGAAGTCCGACATCTGGTTCAGCACCTTGCCCTTCGCGGGGATAGGCTCATTCATCACCACATCAAAGGCGGACAAACGGTCGGTCGTGACGATCAGGATCTTGTCATCGCCGACCGCATAGTTGTCGCGCACCTTGCCCCGGCCCAGCAAAGGCAGCGAGGTGATGGTGGATTGGTAAAGACTGTTCATTGACGTATTTCCGGGTGAATCCTCAGACGCTGGATCCCGGCCTGCGCCGGGATGACCTGTTCTCGCGTCGGACAATCAAACACGGTCATTCCGGCATAAACCGGAATTCAGTGTCTGAAAAAGCAGTAACTGCCATGACGACGATTACTTGACCAGCTGCGACAGCTCGCCCTTCTTGTACTTCTCGGCCATCTTCTCCAGCGGCAGCGGCTTGATCTTTGCGGCCTGACCTTCGCAACCAAAGGACAGATAACGCGCCTTGCAGATCTGCATCGCCGCTTCGCGTGCCGGCTTCAGGTAATCGCGCGGATCGAATTTCGACGGGTTCTCTGCCAGATAGCGGCGGACCGCTGCAGTCATCGCCAGACGAATGTCGGTGTCGATATTGATCTTGCGTACGCCGTGCTTGATGCCTTCCTGAATCTCCTCGACCGGCACGCCATAGGTCTCTTTCATGTCGCCACCGAACTCGCGGATCTCGGCCAGCAGTTCCTGCGGCACGCTCGACGAGCCATGCATCACCAGATGCGTGTTGGGGATGCGCTGATGGATTTCCTTGATACGGTCAATGGCAAGAATATCGCCGGTCGGCTTGCGCGAGAACTTGTATGCACCGTGGCTGGTACCGATCGCAATCGCCAGCGCATCGCACTGGGTCTGACGGACAAAATCCGCCGCCTGACCCGCATCGGTCAGCAGCTGCTCGCGGGTCATCGTACCTTCGGCACCGTGGCCGTCTTCCTTGTCGCCCTTCATGGTCTCGAGTGAGCCGAGCACACCGAGTTCGGCCTCGACGGTCACGCCGATCGCATGCGAGAACTCGACGACCTTGCGCGACACCTCGACGTTGTACTCATAGCTGGCGACCGACTTGCCATCTTCCTCCAGCGAGCCATCCATCATCACCGACGAAAAGCCCGACTTGATCGCGGCCATGCACACTGCCGGCGACTGGCCATGATCCTGATGCATCACGACCGGAATGTGCGGATAGGCTTCGACCGCTGCCGAGATCAGGTGGCGAAGGAAGGCTTCGCCCGCGTATTTGCGCGCGCCTGCCGAGGCCTGCATGATCACCGGCGCGCCGACTGCATCGGCGGCCGCCATGATCGCGGATACTTGCTCGAGATTATTGACGTTGAACGCGGGCAGGCCATAGGCATGTTCGGCCGCATGGTCGAGCAGCTGGCGCATCGATACGATAGGCATTGCTGGGTCTCCTGATCAGATTGAATGAATGGTTGAATAGATAAACGGTGGAATCAATGGCATGAGGCGCGTCGCAGGCTGAGCGGACTTCCTGAACTTAATGGCTGCCGACGCGGGCGATCTTGAGGGCGTTGGTGCCCCCCACCTGCCCCATCGGTTCGCCCCAGGCGATGACGATCATGTCGTCCTTCTTCACCAGCCCCCGGGCCAGCAGCAAGTCCTCGGCCGCTTGCAGCACGGATTCGCGGTCATGGCCATCGGACTTCAGCTCGAAGGTATGCACGTTCCGGCACAGCGCCGCCTTGCGCTGTGTGGACAGGCTGGGCGTCATTGCATAGATCGGCATATCAATGTTGTGACGGCTCATCCACAAGGGCGTGGAACCCGATTCCGTGAGCGCGACAATGGCACGCGCGCGCAGATGATAGGCCGTGAACAGCGCGCCGTAGGCAATCGACTGATCGATGCGGGTGAAGGTCACGTTCAGAAAATCCGTGTCCAGCGACAGATGCTCGGCTTTCTCTGCCTCGGCACAGACCGCCGCCATGATTTCCACTGTCTCGACCGGATACTTGCCTGCGGCGGTCTCGGCCGAGGTCATCACCGCATCCGTGCCGTCGAGCACGGCATTCGCGACATCGGACACCTCGGCGCGCGTCGGCACCGCGTTCTGGATCATCGACTCCATCATCTGGGTCGCCGTGATCGCCAGCTTGTTCGAGTGGCGCGCCATGCGGATCATGCGCTTTTGCAGCGCGGGCACTGCGGCATTGCCGACCTCGACCGCGAGGTCGCCGCGCGCGACCATGATGCCGTCCGACGCATCCAGAATTTCCTGCAGCACCGGGATCGCCTCGGCGCGCTCGATCTTCGCGATCATCCGTGGCTTGGCCGTCTTGTGCTCGTCGGCCGCGATGTTGGCCAGCTGCCGTGCCATCACCATGTCGGTCGCATTCTTCGGGAACGAGACAGCGACATAATCGGCACCCAGCCGCATTGCCGTCTTGATGTCTTCCATGTCCTTGGCCGTCAGCGCCGGCGCCGACAGTCCGCCGCCCTGCCGGTTGATGCCCTTGTTGTTCGACAGCTCGCCGCCGACCTTCACGGTGGTAAAAATCTCGTTGCCCTGCACGCGATCGACGGTCAGTACGATCAGGCCGTCATTCAGCAACAGCACGTCGCCCGGATGCAGGTCGCCCGGCAATTCCTTGTAGTCGAGCCCGACCCGCTGCTGGTCGCCCAGCTCGCAGGCCGCATCGAGGATGAACGCATCGCCCTTGGCCAGCTCGATCTTTCCGCTGGCGAATTTGCCGATACGGATTTTCGGCCCCTGCAAATCCGCCATGATCGCGATCTCGAGGCCGCAGGCCGCGGCCGCATCGCGCACCATCTGCGCGCGGGCGACATGGTCTTCGGCTTTGCCGTGCGAGAAGTTCAGTCGCACCACATTGACGCCAGCCCGGATCATCCGCTCCAGTATCTCGAAGGTACTGGACGCGGGCCCAACCGTGGCAACGATCTTGGTAGCGCGCTCTTTCATGATGGCGGCCCTCAGTGAGCACGCTGCTCGAGCACCTCGACCGCAGGCAGCACTTTACCTTCGAGGAATTCAAGAAAAGCGCCACCGCCGGTGGAGATGTAACCGACCTTGTCAGCAATGCCGTATTTCGCAATCGCGGCCAGGGTGTCGCCACCGCCGGCGATCGAGAACCCGGACGATGTCGCGATCGCCATCGCCAGCGTCTTCGTGCCTTCGCCAAACTGATCAAACTCGAACACGCCGACCGGGCCATTCCAGACGATGGTGCCCGCATCAAGCAATTGCGCTGCCAGCTGTTTGGCCGTCTCGGGGCCGATGTCGAGGATCAGGTCATCGGCAGTCACGTCCTTCACGGCTTTGACCGTCGCGGTCGCGGTCGCAGAAAACTCTTTCGCGCAGACGACATCCATCGGAATCGGCACCGAAGCACCGCGCGCATTCATCATGTCGATGATGGCCTTGGCTTCATTCACCAGATCCGGCTCGGCCAGCGATTTGCCGATCGGCAGACCGGCGGCCAGCATGAAGGTATTTGCAATGCCACCGCCGACGATCAGACGATCAACTTTGGCTGCCAGCGACTTCAGAATGGTGAGCTTGGTCGATACTTTCGACCCCGCGACAATCGCCGCCAGCGGGCGCGCCGGCTGACCGAGTGCCTTGCCCAGCGCATCGAGCTCTGCGGCCAGCAGCGGGCCGGCACAGGCAACAGGCGCGAATCTGGCAATACCGTGGGTGGTCGCTTCGGCGCGGTGCGCGGTGCCGAATGCATCATTGACATACACATCACAGAGCGCAGCCATCTTTTGCGCGAGTTCGTCGCTGTTCTTTTTCTCGCCCTTGTTCACGCGGCAATTTTCGAGCAGCACAACCTCACCGGGCGCGACCTCCACCCCATCGACCCAATGGGCCTTCAGCGGCACCGGACGGCCCAATAGCTCAGACAAACGTTGGGCGATCGGCGCGAGGCTATCCTCGGGCTTGAACTCGCCTTCGGTCGGACGGCCAAGATGGGAGGTCACCATGACCGCAGCCCCCGCGCCCAACGCCGCCTGAATCGCCGGAACCGATGCCCTTATGCGCGTATCTTCGGTGATATTGCCCGCATCATCCTGCGGCACATTCAGATCGGCGCGAATGAAAACACGCTGGCCGCGCAGCTTGTCCTGCTGCACCAGATCGCTCAGTCGGTTGAAACGCATGTCGGGGCTCGTGGGCGGGTTGGAAAACCGCATATTTTACCGCAGCCCACCCGCGCAAAGTCCGTTGTCAGACCGGCATGACCTTGGTGGATCGTTCGCCTGTTGGTTACTGACATAGCGCATCGCTTGGTGCACGTGACACGCACTGAGACGCTACTCATCGCGCATACAAGCGACGGATTTTCCCACCCATGACGGAAGCAGTGCATCGATCGCTGCAGGCGGCTCACGATCCCCTGCGCAGCTTTCACGCCGGCGACGATTGATTTTTATGAACCAAAATCGCGGAAAGGAAGCTTCATGGACGAGTTACTTTTGACAGGCACGAGCAAATCAGACGTCATCACCGGCACCAGTGGTGATGAGACCATTGACGCCGGTGCGGGCAACGATGTCATCGCTTCAGGTGAGGGAAATGACACAGCGCACGGAGGCGATGGCAATGACCGGCTCGACGGGGGCGACGGCAATGACACGCTGAACGGCGAGGTTGGCAACGACCGGCTTTATGGCGGGTGTGGCATAGATTATCTGTACGGTGATGACGGCAATGATTTACTCGACGGAGGGTGCGATACCGACTCACTGTTTGGCCAAAATGGTAATGACCAGCTTTTCGGCGGCGATGGAGATGATTTTCTCTTCGGTGAATTGGGTCACGATGTGCTGGATGGCGGTGACGGAAGCGACTTCCTGGCTGGCGACTCAGGTAACGATTTACTCCTTGGGGGCGAGGGAAGCGACATACTGACAGGCGATGATGGTGACGATTTACTCGATGGCGGCAATGGAAGCGATCTGCTGTCTGGTGATGGAGGGAACGATACGCTGAGAGGGATGGACGATGATTTTTTAATGGGAGGAACCGGCAGCGATCGGTTTTGTTTCTCCACTAGTAGCAATTATCTAGCGGTCGATGAATCATGGGTAGGAGACTTTAGCGCCTCCGAGAGCGACAAGATTGATCTCAGAGATTTTGGAGTAACGACATTTGCCGCCCTGAGCGAGCGGGTGTCGATCGTCGAAACAGCGGGAATGAGCGAAATAACGGTAACTCCTGACGGCCTGTATTTGGTGGGTGGTGTCTACGTGATTCATGTGATGCACAGCACACTGGAAAACCAGCCTTTGCAGCCTTCGGATTTCATACTTCTCTGACCACTCGGCAGCGCACACGGTGGGTTAAAGAAACTCAGCCCACCAACCGCAGCACCGTAAACACCGCCATCCCGAACACCAGCGTGGCCAGTACATGTCGTGTCCACAGGAAGAAGGCGATGGCGGCCAGTCCCGCCATCAGCTTGATGTTGGTCCACGCCAGTGACACTGCACCACCGGAGACCAGCAGGTCGGGCGCAACGATGGACGCCAGTGCCACCGCCGGCACATAGCCGAGCGCATGCTGCAGCCATGCCGGCATCCGCGATCCGGCGAGCAGAAAGAAAAATCCGCGCGTGAGCAAGGTCGTTGCGGCCATCAGCACCATCAGCAGCAGATAATCGAACACGCTCACGACGCTTCCTTTCCGGCGTCGTCCGGCGGATCGCCAGCGTCGCCGATCAGGCGATCGGCCACCATTGCCGCGACGATACCGCCGACAATCGCCAGCACCAGCCCCAGCTTGTAAGGAATACCGACGGCGAACACGGAAATGGCGCCCGCGACAACGACACCGGCCAGTGTGGGCAGATTCACGACCAGCGGTATCGTCATGCCCAGCAGGACCAGCGTGCCCGCAAAACCAATACCCCAGTCCGGCGGTATCTGGCTCGCGAGCAGGATGCCTAGCAGGCTGCCGATCTCCCACGCCCACCAGGTGGAATACGCGAGCCCCTTGAAGTAGCCCAGCTTGCCTGCGGGCTTGCCCATCGTGTGCGCCGGAAAACGCTGAGGAAAGAAGGCCATCACCAGATCGGCATTGAAGTAGCCGTACCAGAGACGGCGGGTCCAGTGCAGGTGGGCGAAATGCGGGCCGACGACCGCGCTGAAGATCACGAACCGGAAATTCACCAGCAACGCGGTGAGAACGATCACCCACATCGGCGCGCCGGCAACGATCAGCGGCAGTGCGGCCAGCTGGGCCGAACCGGCATAGACGATCAGCGTCATCGCGATCGCCTGCCAGGGCAACAGGCCCGACTGAACCAGCACCATGCCCGTGACCGCGCCCCAGGCGAGCAGGCCCGGCACGGCCGGTGCGCAGGTGCGCACGCCATCCCAGAGAGCGGCGGTGTCGCGTTCAGCCTGTCCGGCCGGAGGAGGATTCATTGTTCAGAAAGAGACAACAGGGGCCGGCACATTGCCGATATTGTTGCTGAGGCAAGCCGATATTCTACTCAAGCCCCCGGCCAGCCCCGCCCTAACTATCGGGACAGGGGCTGAATCCGCTAAAATCGCTGGTTTGAAACATTCACTGGAGAACCTGACATGTCCATGGCTGACCGCGACGGAAAAATCTGGAAAGACGGCCAACTGATCGACTGGCGCGACGCGACCCTGCACATGCTCACACACAGCCTGCACTACGGCATGGCCGTGTTCGAGGGCGTACGCGCATACAACACCGTCAACGGCACCGCGATCTTCCGCCTGAAGGAACATACGCAGCGCCTGTACAACTCGGCCAAGATCTTCCAGATGAAGATCCCGTTCGACATGGACACCCTGATCGACGCGCAAAAGGAAGTCGTGCGTGCCAACAAGCTAGAGTCCTGCTACCTGCGTCCGCTGGTCTGGATCGGTTCGGAAAAAATGGGCGTGTCCGCACGCGGCAACACCATTCACGTCGCCGTCGCCGCCTGGCCCTGGGGCGCGTATCTGGGCGAGGAAGGACTGGCGAAAGGCATTCGCGTGAAGACCTCGTCCTACACCCGCCACCATGTGAACGTGTCGATGGTGCGCGCCAAGGCCAGCGGTTATTACATCAATTCCATCCTGGCCAATCAGGAAGTGACTGCCGACGGCTATGACGAAGCCCTGCTGCTCGACACCGAAGGCTATGTCTCCGAAGGCGCCGGCGAGAATGTGTTCATTGTCAAGCACGGCCGCATCTACACACCGGATCTGGCCAGCTGCCTCGATGGCATCACGCGCGATTCCGTGGTCACGCTGGCGCGTGATCTGGGCATCGAGGTGATCGAAAAGCGCATCACCCGCGATGAAGTCTATTGCGCCGACGAAGCTTTCTTCACCGGCACCGCCGCTGAAGTCACGCCCATCCGTGAACTCGACGGCCGCACGATCGGTGCGGGCAGCCGCGGCCCGGTGACGGAAAAGCTCCAGTCGCTGTTCTTCGATGTGGTCGGTGGCAAGGCGGAGAAATACCGCCACTGGCTGACTCACGTGTAATGTCCCGGAGCGCAGATCATGACCCAGCCGACCCAGACCACGACCGTCGAACTCGACAGCAAAGACCTGCCGGCCTATTGCCCGAACCCGGCCATGCCGATCTGGTCCTCGCATCCGCGCGTGTTCCTCGATTTCGCAGCGAATGGCGTCGCGCGCTGTCCGTACTGCAGCACCAGCTACCGGCTCAAGCCGGGCGCGGCGCTGCATCACGGTCACTGACCCGCGAACACCCTCCCGTTCAGACACTTCATCCCGGCCCAGCCCTCCGTGACGCCGCCCGGCGCGCGTCATGGCATTCCAGACAACCATGCCCACCAATCCGACCAAACTGATGGCCAGCGCAGATGACGTCGAACACGCGTTCTATGATGCGATCGCGCGCGCCGACCTCGACAGCCTGATGGCACTGTGGGCCGATGACGAGGAAATCGTCTGCGTGCATCCCGGCGCGCCCCGGCTTCAGGGCCACGCGGCGATACGCGAATCCTGGGAAATGATCTTCGAGCGCGGCCCGGTGCATATCCGGCCGCGCCATCTGCACATCACGCACAACATGACCTGCGCAGTGCACAACCTCGTCGAGGAAGTGAAGACACCCGACGACCCGGACTGGCAGGAAGCGCACATCCTCGCCACCAATGTGTACCTGAAGACGCCGCAGGGCTGGCGCATCGTGATGCATCATGCATCCATCGCCCCCGGCAAGCCGGCCGATGAGCCGTCGGCGTCCGCCGCGATGCTGCACTGAGCGGAGGCTGGGGTGAGTGACTATACCGCTCCCCACTGGCTGCCCGGCGGCCATCTGCAGACGATTTATCCGGCCAAGTTCATTCGCCCGCCGGAAGTCACGCTGAGCCGAGAGCGCTGGGATACACCCGACGGCGATTTCATCGATGTGGATTTCGTCGAGGGCCTGCCGGGCAAGCCGCTGCTGGTGCTGTTTCATGGTCTGGAGGGCTCGTCGTCCAGTCATTACGCGCGCTCGATACTCAAGCATATCGAGGCACTCGGCTGGTCTGGCGCGGTTCCGCACTTCCGTGGCTGCTCGGGCGAGATCAATCGCGCACCGCGCTTCTATCATTCCGGCGACTCGAACGAGATCGAGTGGATCCTGCACAAGATGGCCGCCCACCCCTTGTATCGCAATGCATCGAATTTTTTTGCGGCCGGAGTCTCGCTGGGCGGCAATGCGCTGCTGCGCTGGCTGGGCGAATCCCCGGATGATTCCGGCTTCGTCGATGCCGCCTGCGCGATCTCGGCACCGCTCGATCTGACCGCCGGCGGTGCGGCACTCTCGCGCGGCCTCAACATGGTGTACACGCGGGTGTTCCTGCAAACCCTCAAGCCCAAGTGCCTGCTGAAGCTCGAGCAGTTTCCCGGGCTGTTCGATGCCGGGCGCATGCTGGCGTCGCGCAATCTGTATGAGTTCGACAATGTCGTGACCGCGCCGCTGCATGGTTACCGTAATACCGACGATTACTGGGAGCGCGCCAGCGCGAAACATGTGCTGACCTCTATCACCGTGCCGACACTGGTGCTGAATGCGCGCAATGACCCTTTCCTGCCGGCGCAGCACCTGCCGCGCATCGCCTCACGCTCGGTGATACTCGAGTATCCCGCGCATGGCGGCCATGTGGGCTTTGCAGGCGGACGTCCGCCCGGCACGCTGGACTGGCTACCACGCCGGCTGGTGAAGTTCTTCAACGAGCAGGTCGCGCTGAGCGAGAACGACAGCCTCGCGCTGACGGGCTGACGGGCTGACGAGGGAACAGAGACAGGAAGGCGAAGCGCATGGACGACTCGGTCAGACTGGCACTGGCCAAATGGCCGAACGTGCCCCACTGCTACGGCTGGCTGGCGCTGGATGCACGGGGCGCATTCCGCATGCGCGACGATGCGGCGCAGGCCGCGCAACGCCCCGGCGACGTGATACGCCATCCGGCACTGCTGGGCTTCATCTTCCGTAACTATGCGTGCGATGCGCGAGGCGCCTGGTATTTCCAGAACGGGCCGCAGCGCGTGTACGTGGAGCTGGAAGCCACGCCCTTCATCGCCCGCACCGACCCGGCACAGGGCTTCGTCACGCACGATGGGCAGCCGCTGGGCAAGGTCATCGCCGCCTTCATGACCAACGAGGGGCGGCTGCTGCTGCAGTCAGACGACAAGCTCGCGATGCTGGATGACCGGGATCTGGCGGAATGCCTGCCACGACTGCGCATGGAGGGACGTCCTTGCGATGATGCCGCACTGATCGCATGGCTGGCCTCGCCGGCGGGTTCGCTGTCGCTGGTGCTGGACGGCACTGCGGTCAGCGTTGAATGCATCGATGCCGCGACGCTGGGCTCGCGCTTCGGCTTCGTCGCGCAGCCGAGCCAGCGGGCACCCTGAATGTCACTGGCGTGATTGGTGCCATTGTTCTCAGCGGCCTCAGCGGTCTCAGCGCTTCTTCGATTTCTCCATCATCTCTCGCCAGCTCGCCTGCAGCTCCCGCTCGCGCGCATCGATCATCGCGAGATCATAAAAAGAAGCATCTTTCGCGGTGCGCGCAATGCGCAACTGCTCCAGCGCGGCCGGCAATGCGCCCGTCAGCGAGTAGTACTCGGCCAGCGCGAGGTGCTGCAGCGCGATCTTGCCCTGCTCTGCATACGCGCGGGCCAGCGCGCGCTGCACGCGCTCGTCCTGACGATACAGCTGCGCCTGATCCCGGAGGAAGGCTGTTGCCTCGTCCTTTTTGCCTGCGGCCAGCAGCGCATCGGCATATTGCATCGCCAGCGCTCGCGACAGCGGAAACTGGCTTCGCGCCTCGCTGACCAGCGGCAGCGCCTGCTCGGGATGCTCGCCGGCCAGTGCCTGCTCGACGACAAAGCTCGCCAGCGCCTGCGACGCCGGAAAAGCCGGCGCACGTGCCGCCTCGGCACGAATCTCGGCGGTCAGGGCTTTAGCGCGTGGCAGATCGCGCTGGCGCTGCGCAATCATCGCCAGCCCGTATTTGGCAGCCAGCGTCTGGGCGCGCGTGCCCTGTCGCGCCTGCTCGCCGAACACCTGTGCCGCATCGCGCCAGCCCTGCGGCGTGTCGTCCTGCAGCACGCGCAGCCGCGAGCGGACCAGCGCAAAATCAAGACTGTCGACATGCTGCTTGTAGGGCAGGTTACGTATGCGCGCCTCGATATCCGCCATTCGCTCGCCGGTCATCGGGTGGGTGCGCAAATACGAGGGCAGGTTGTCGGAACGATTGCGGCTGGCGTTTTGCAGCCGTCCAAAAAAACTCACCATGCCGTTCAATTCGAAGCCGGTGTTGCGCATGATCTGCAGGCCCAGACGGTCGGCTTCGCGCTCGGCATCGCGTCCGAAGCTGAGCTGGCGCTGCGCCGCCAGCCCGGTGCCGCCCATCATCGCGGCCGCCGACAGGTCCGGGCTGGAGCGCATGGCCAGTGCCGCCAGCAGCAGGCCTGCCAGCGGCAGCAGCGAGTCCTTGCGCTGGTTGCCGATCATCCGCGCGATGTGCCGCTGTGACACGTGACCGATCTCGTGGGCCATCACGGAGGCCAGCTCGGACTCGGACTGTGCCGCGATCACCAGCCCTGAATGCGCACCGATGAAACCGCCCGGCAAGGCAAACGCATTCAGCGAGCCATCCCGCACAGCAAAGAAAAAGAAGTCATAGCCCGCATCTCCGCGCGCCTCGGGACCAGAGTTCAGCAGGGTGCCGCCGAGCAGGTTCAGGTAATCGGAGACGGCGAGATCATCGACGTAATCCGGATCGCGGCGGATATTGTTCATCACCTGCTCGCCGAGCCGCCGCTCCATCAGCGGCGAAAGCTCTTCGCCATCGGTACCGCCCAGATTGGGCAGATTCTGCGCATGCAAGCCGGCCGGTGCGATCAGCGCGGGCGACGCGAACGCGAGCACCAGCGCGGCAATCAGCCGCTGCGCAATTACGGTCAGACGGACGGCAGGCACAGGTTTCATGGTGCTATGATACCTGCAAGCCCTCACCTGGATCAGGTGATTACCTTCTGAAACACCCGTGCCATGAGCTCAGAAAAAACTCTCCAAGCCTCCGCCAGCAATGGCGGCCTCACCCACTTTGATGAGGGCGGACAGGCCCACATGGTCGATGTCGGCGCCAAGGCCGAGACGCACCGTGTCGCCATTGCCAGCGGCCTGATCCGCATGAAACCGCAGACCCTGGCCGTGATCACCTCCGGCACCGCCCAAAAAGGCGATGTGCTGGGCATCGCACGCATTGCCGCGATCATGGGCGCAAAACGCACCGCCGACCTGATACCGCTGTGCCATCCGCTCGCACTGACGCGGGTCGCTGTCGAGTTCACGGTGAACGAAGCCGAATCCAGCGTGATGTGCAATGCGCAAGTCGAGACCTATGGCAAGACCGGCGTGGAAATGGAAGCGCTGACTGCGGTGCAGATCGGCCTGCTCACGATCTACGACATGTGCAAGGCGATTGATCGCGGGATGGTGATCAGCGATGTGAAGGTGATGGAAAAGCTCGGGGGCAAATCCGGGCACTGGAAGGTGGAATAGTACTCACCCCTCGCCAAAAATCTGCGCAACGAATCTGTGCTGCGCCTGATTTTGTCCTGACAAGACAGGAAAGATGGCAACGCTCAGGCAGCGCGGCCAGCGTCCCGCGTGAGCCAGGAACCGCTATGGTTTCTCCTGCTCACTCACACATCTGTTCCCAGCCTGCATGGGTTTGCACCATTCAAAGAAGGATCAATCACCATCGCGTAACGCCGGCAATGATCTTCATTTTTTTGAAATACAGATCCCCAGAAAGCTTTTGATACGTTCGCTGGCGTCTGGCGGAATATCCAGCTTGTAGCCAACAAATAAATCGGAGTCAGGATAAGGCTTCATTGCATGACCAACAGATCGCTTTGCCGAGATGACTCGCCTGAAAACTTCTGGCCCAACGACAAAAAAAGCATTCAGTGAATCCTTCACTGGCACCAGCATTGCGGTGTCTTGCGGTAATGGGATCGGCTCATCATCGACATAGAGCACCTGATGCCAGGCGCCCTTGGCAATCTCATTGGTTCTCTCTTCGCCAGCTTGATAAATGGAATAGAACATCAGCTGCGGAGAATCACAGGAAAAAATTGCCTTGCTGAGGCCGTACTGGGTTTCCTGAGTCCCCTTGAGGTAGGTATTTCCCTGAGCCGACTCAATAATCCAGTGTGGCTTGAGGCGCCCTTCATTGAAGACATTCAGTTTGCGACCCTCGTCTCGCGAAACGATATAGATGTCATTTGAGCCCGCCTTGACCATCAGGTCGAAAAGTGCCGGGTCAACATCCATCTCTCGAATGTAAGAGGTTACGGCTGCAGAGAGTATTTGTGCCGTGTCGAGATCGCCAGAGGACGCGCCGGACGTTTTATAAAACCGATGGACACCCAGCCGAGATTTGGAACTGCTATATCTGAACTTCCCGCCTAAAAATGCCAGTGCACAAGCGCTGTGACAATCCCCGCCGGAGATACTGCGTGCTGCGGAATCGTAGTTTCCCACCGAGATCGATAACTCTGCTTTTCTGATGTGCCTGCCAAGCTGCAGGCCCGCCAGAAGGCTACCGCCCCTGGAGTTGATCAAGACGTGATAGTGGCTTTGGGGGAGCTTGTTAATGAATGTTGAAAACCGCTCTGGCACCTTTTCATCGACCTCTCCTTCCAGCACGATGTAGGTGGGAAGAAGTATTTTTTCGCTCGCCGGCCGGTCTATGACCTTCATGGTCATCGGGGCTGCGAGCGCATTGCCGGACAAGTGGAAAAGCGAAGCAATGAGCAATACGGCTGAAATTTTCAGAATAAAAACAGGTCTCACCAGCGAATCCTTATCTGCTTTTTCATCGACAGAGCTTGTCATCAACGTCTGCAAGTTAAGGCGCAGATTACCTCCTTGCTCATGTTCTGATTCTACACATCACGATGGAATTACTGAAGCCAGCTGGGAATAAACACTCCAAATTCCCAAGGGCGCCTTGAAAGAAGAAGGATCAAATATTCGCCGCCCTGACCGTCTCTGATCTCACGGCCGCCCGTTGGGGTCTCGTTTCGGTTACCCTTCAACGGATGCCCGGGCGCCCGCCGGACAGGCGCCTACCTCAACGAACCAACCAACAGCGATACCTGAATCGCCACCTCCACGATGATCACTAAGTTCTCCCGAACAGGCACGCTGCGTTTATTTAGCTGCGCCTGCCTGATGGCGACGGTATTTGCCACGACCAATGCAGTCGCCGCCAGCCTGTTTGGCGATTTTTCCTGCACGGACTGGGGGGAACTGGAGCACGACAGAAAAAAGCGCTGGGTGAACGCATTTCTTGCGCCACTGAGCCTCACGATTCAGGGCCTGAAACGAGCAGAACACGATCCCTACAACGACGACCCCGGTGCCGGAGAGCCCGCCATACGCAGCATCGACCAGTTCTGCCTGTCGCACCCGCAGCAGGGGGCATCCGACGGCGCTGCGTCGTATCTAGCTGAGCTGACCGGGCAAGGCCTCACAAAGAATTAAGAAAGGCCAGCAGGTCGTCGCGCTCTGGTCGCGACAGTTTCACGAAGGCGTCACGCGAGGCTGCGGCCTCGCCCCCGTGCCAGACGATGGCTTCCAGCAGATTGCGCGCGCGGCCATCGTGCAGGAAATTCGTGCTGCCGTTGACCTTCTTCGACAGGCCAATGCCCCACAATGGTGGTGTACGCCAGTCAGTGCCACCGGCCTTGAAATCCGGCCTGCCGTCGGCCAGTTCCGGCCCCATGTCATGCAGCAGCAGGTCCGTATAAGGACGTATCGTGCGAGCCGAGAGCTGCGGAATGACGCCGGACTTGCCGGTCTTGAGTTCGGGCACATGGCACTGCGCGCAGCGGGCGGCCTCGAACAGTTTTTCACCGCGCAGGACTTCCGGTTTGTCACGGTCGCGTTGCGGCGGCGCATCCAGCGCACTCACCCAGAAGGTCAGCGTCTGCCAGAGCTCCTCGCGGAGTTCCGGCTTGCCGCTGTGCTTGGCGGCCAGACAATCGGCCTGCGCAGGAGGGCAGTTCTGTGTCGGATAAATCGTCGAGGTCACGCCGACATCGCCATGGAATGCGGCTGCGAGTTGCTGTTTCAGGCTAGGCTGATTGGCCTTCCAGCCAAAGCGCCCGAGTGACATCTTGTCATTCAGGTCATCGCGCACATAATTCGGCCGGCCATTCAGGCCTTGTGATTTCTGCCATTTGGCCAGCGCAAGAATGTCGTCCTCGCTGACCGCCTCGAGATACCCAAGCCCGAAGATGGCCTGAGAATTCCTGAGCGAGGTCATCACGTTTTTCGCCAGCGGGCCAAAACCGGTTTTCTCGAGACGAACCACGGGTTTGCGCAATTCCAGCGATTCACCATCGGGAAAACTGAAGCTGCGCGTCGTCCAGTCCACATGGACTTCGGCCTCGCCGAATTTCACACCCTCTTTCTGGGAAATGTCGAATGACTGAATCTGCAAACCATAATTTGGCTCCGGATTCGGGCCGCCATGCGGGCCCTCACCAGGAATGGACAGCCGCAGCGATTGCATGAAGACCGGCCCGCCACCCGCATCCGATGTACGCCCCCGCCCTGCCTGAATATGGCAGGACACGCAGGATTGCGCGAGAAAGGTCGGCCCCAGCCCCCACTCACTGCCGCCCGGCCCGGGGCGCGACAGATCCCACCAGTTGGAGATAATGTCTTCAGGGATGGCGATCCAGAGCGTATTGAATACTTTTTCTCCGTCGCGAAATGTCTGCTTCTGTGGCGCTTCCAGACCCGCCACGGGCTGCAGATACGCGGCGTGAGGCAATACTGAATCTGCCCTGGCCTCATTCGCTTGCGTGATGACCGGCGGCAGCTGGGGTACCCCCAGCAGCAGTAAAAACGCGAATAACAACGCGGATAACACCGGTGTGATGATTTTTCTGGTCATGATGGCCTGGCCGGTCACAGCGTGAAGGCAGCACAGCGCCGTCTCCGGTCGCCCTGCCACTCTGGCGCGGACAGGCTTTACCCGAGCGCACCATGCAATAGGAAGCGCCCATTGTAATCAGGATTATCTCGACTGGCAGCGCCGGTCAGATCCCGGGATTATCGGGTCGTCAGCGCGCGGGAAAAAGATCCCCGGCCCGCCTGACTGCGCGGGCCGGGAACGAGAGGAAGACGGTCAGAATAAATATCAGGCACGGCCGGTCAGTCAGGCGACGGCAGCGGACACGGAAAATGGCCGGAAAAAGCGCCGCTCATCTCCCATCAGGCGGCGCAGCTCGCGGATGGGAATGCCGGTCACTTCATGAAATTGCAGCAGCATCTCGCCACTGATCGCCAGCCGGCGATGCCAGATCTTGCTCATCAGCGAAGGAGAAACGCCGACCGCTCTCGCCAGCGCGGAGCGCGTCCTCAGGCCCATGCGGCGCATCAGCGAATCAATGAAGCGCTGAGGGGCATAACCCTCGACCATCTGCTGGGGGATGTTCTTTTTTTTCATCGTCATATCCTCATCAATCAACAAGGAAACCATGGGGCCGGTGTTGCGGCGATATTGCGGCGATATCGCATCGATAAAGCACCGGCTAGTCGAAAATCTCGCTGAGCCAGGACTTGTGCCGATGCTCGCGGTGATAGCCATGCCCGTGATGCGCGACCGGACGCTCGGGCATCCGGGACGCGCTCTGCGCCGGCTGTGTCGCGGCGCGCTCGAGCAATTTGTCCAGTTCGCCACGGTCCAGCCAGACACCCCGGCACTGCGGACAGTAATCAATTTCCACTCCCTGACGCTCGCTCATGACGAGCATCACGTCTCTGCATGTCGGACACTTCATCGCACTCCTCCGTGAAAGAAACGGGATCTGGTTCGTGAGGCCGAATAGTGGACTGGCAAGCTGCGAGATAAAAGCAGACGGAATCTGACGGAGGGATCGAAAAAACGAGAGTGAACCGCGTCAGGCGTCCGCAATACCCGTGACGCTGATCAGGGCATCAGGGGATTGAACGGGATGGGGAAGATACGGCAGCGTGATCCCGTGCGTCCGGGGGCTGCTGAGGGATCTGCGGCGCCCTCAGGGCGTCGCGGGACTGACAACGGTAGGCCTGAGGCTGAAGCTGGGGCTCAGACCGCGAGACCCACGAACCGGCGCAACAATCACTCCTGCGATCGATGCACCGGTTCGTCGGATTCGGGTGTCACGCGACGAGGCGTGCGGGCGAAGGACGATAAGTAGAACGGCTGCGCATCAGGCTGACGAGTTGATCATCTCCCAGCCGCTGCTGCAGTCCGCGGGTGGCGACCACCACTGCCGCTGCCCTGACGGACATGGACGCGAATTTCGACAGATCGATCTCCTGCGCCAGTGCGATGGCTTCCTCGACGACATCGAACTCCATGGCTTCCAGCTGCTTGAGCTCCGCGAGTAATTCAGATCGTTGCATAAGTCAGATTCCGGTTGGTAGGTTAAGGATAAACAGAGACGGGTGATCGTTGCCTCAGCGCTTGCTGACCGCACTGAGCAGACGAATCGCTTCCTGCTCGCTGCCCGCGTCCACGCCCTGCGGATCATCAGCATCGCTCTCGGTGGGAATGAAATTGCCGTTGATCTCGGCGGCAGGATTGATTTCCAATGTCTCGTAATACAGATCGCCGATCACGCGTGCGCCTTCCTGCAGCTCGAGTGATTTCGCGTGAATGTCTCCCCACACGGTGCCAGCGATAATGGCATTGGTGCAGAAGAGATTGCCGGATAACTTGCCGCGCATGCCGATAATGGCGGTCGTCTTTTCGAGGCTTTTTCCCTTCAGATCACCATTGATCGTGCCATCGACAAAGAACGTGCCATTGAAATCGATGTTGCCCTGTATCGTGGCTTCAAAATCGATTCGTGAATCGGCTAGTTGTCGATTGGTGAGCATCTGTTTCTCGAGAAATTTCATCAGCGATCCTTCGCCGCACAATGCGACATCAGATGGGTTTGCGCGAGTGATGCAGGCCGCGCTTGACGGACTAAGTTTTTATGAATTGCTCACCCCTGTCAACCAAAGTTCGTGTTCATATAAGCAAACATGGAGAATGGACTTTCACTGTCGACTGTTGAGCTTTGATTTTTATCGGAAAAATTATCTGAAGATTTTTTTTAAATAAATACGGCAGAATTGCACCTCGGGAGTGCGACAAACTGCGACTGTTTAATTTGATAAGGAAGCGATGAGTAAGCGCATTTTGATATCATTGGGCGCATTATCATTATTTACATCTGCCATTGCGGACACGATTCGTTCGAATGACAACGCACCACGGGCCACCGCGCAAGGAACCACGATTTCCTCTGAACAGGAAGGCAAGCCGGCGCGGGTAGTGAAACCGGCACACTCGCCAGCGCCCCCCGTCGTGATCATGCCGGTTCACCCAGCGACGCCGGTCTCACCTCCACCCGCAGGCAAATAAGGCTAGACCGACAACATGGCAGTTTCTCTTTTTGACAAATACGGTGGCGTGCCCGCCGTGACCCGTATCGTGCGCGACTTTCATGAGCGCCTGATGCGGCGTCCCAACCTGCGTCGCTACTTCGAAGCCATGGAAGTCGATCAGGTGATCCAGCATCACATCGCCTATGTGTCCTATGCGATGGGAAAGCCGAACCAGGATTTCACGATGAAGAAGATCCACGACCAGCACATGCAGGCGGGCGTGACCAAGGCGTCGTACAACCACGTGACCGAGCTCTTCCTCGCGGTGCTCGAGGACGAAGGCGTGACCCCCGAGGACATGGAGCAGATCGAGGAAACTCTGAAATCCGTGCGGGGCGAGGTCGTGACCAAGGGACTGGAGAAATAGGTCTCCCGGCCACCGTAAAAAGCCCGCTGCCTGAGTGATTCAGGCAACGGGCTTTTTATGGTGCGGGATGATCGTGCTTGGCTGTTGGCGACGCGGTCCTGACGTTGCCGTCCGGACCGCGCAGGGGCTTATTCCAGAGGCACGGTGAACTGCAGCATCATCCCGTTCAGCCCGAGCAGGTTCAGCTGGATCTGCTGGCGGCCGCTGAATTCCCAGCCCAGTGCCGGCACGATCGCCGGTGAAAAACCATTGTAATTCAGGGGTACCTTGTGCTCGTACCTGCCGGTGTAGCCATACAGCATACCGGCGGTCCATTTCACATACAGTTGCGGCGTATCGAGCACATTGCGGTAGATCTCGCCCCACGGGAAAAAATAGCCGCTCTCCTGTCCAAATGAGTTGCTGAAAAATGCCGCGCCGGCGATCGAGCCATTGGCCCGCTCACGCTCCAGTCCCACCAGCCAGACATGCTCATGCTCATCACTGGGATGAAAATGCGCGCTGTACGGTGCCACCATCAGATTCAGGCGGTCTCCTGCTTTGGACGACAGATCAAAGCCGTCACCCCAATCGTAAGCCTGCACAGGCGTTGTCGCGAGTATGCCGGCCAATGTCAGCGAAGCGCCCCACAGGCGCGACATGAAAGAAATTTTCACGGGATAGTGTGATAAAAGAAAAAGACGGCGGTCGGGGCATCTGCCGAAACACGGCCACCACGCTGCCACTACAGAGCCATTAAGCAGCCATCGGGCTGCGCCACGGAAGGTAACATTTATTATTAGCAACATCAACAGAAACACCGAGCAGGGCCTGCCACTTGTTGCCATGCCGGCGAGTATCGTGCAAAGGCAAAGACTTCTTTAGAATGCAATTGTTTTGCATGCAACGGCCATCAGGCACCCTGCGTTATCAGGGTTGACGATTCGGATATCGACTGTCGATACCATCGTGCCGATTTGCCAACCTGCTCCTCTGATGCCTGAACCCGGCCGCCATCCAGCCCGATCCCGAGATACCTGATTCATGTTCCCGACCGAAGAAGCGGCACAGCGCCGTGTGTTTTTCTCAGTGCTGGCCATCAGCACGCTGATCAAGCTCTGGCTGGCGGCAGCCATACCGTTCACCGGCGATGAGGCGTATTTCTGGTTGTGGGGACAGCATCCCGACTGGGGCGGTTTCTATGATCATCCGCCAATGGCCGGATGGTGGCTGTGGGCCTTGCATCAGGTGTCGTCCTCGACGCTGGTGCTGCGCCTGCCGGCCATCCTGCTCTGGATCGTGATCGCGTTCGGCATGATGGACCTGCTGCGCCGTCTGCAGCCCCACGATACGGGCAAGGCATGGTTGATGGGCAGCCTGTTCCTGGCGCTGCCGTTCACCTGGTCGCTGAACCTGATCACGACCGACACACCGCTGATCCTGTTCCTCTTCTTGTCGGGCTACGCGTTCCTGCGCGGCGAGCAATCCGGTCAGTTGCGTTGGCATGCCGCTGCCGGCGTCATGCTCGGGCTGGCGCTGCTGTCGAAATACTTCGCGGGGCTGCTCGCGATTGCCTATGCGGTCTACTTCCTGCCGCGTGGCCGGCACGCATGGCTCAGGCTGCTGATCATCGCGCTGTGCGCGCTGCCGTTCATGCTGATGAACCTCGCATGGAATGCCAGCCACTGCTGGAACAACATTCTGTTCAACCTCTACAACCGAAATGCAGGATCCCAGTTCGACCCGAAGCATCTGGTGATCTATCTGCTGATGATGCTTTATCTCGTCACGCCCTGGACGGGCTGGCGGCTGGTGAAGCACGGCGCGGTGCGCGGCTTCTGGCCGCTGGTGAGTGTGTTCGCAGTGCCCTTTGTGCTGTTCCTGCTGCTGTCGTTCTACAAGACCATCGGGCTGCACTGGGTGCTGGCCTTCCTGCCCTTTGTCTTCCTCTGGGCAGGCGTGTCACTGGATGTTGCGTCGCTGCGCAGCGACCGGCGCTGGACGCTCTGGCTGGGGCTGCCGCATCTCGTTGCGCTCTTACTGCTCGCCTATCTGCCAAGCTCAGCGCTGCAGGGCATGAAGCTGCACACGGATATCGTCGTGCATCGTGAAGGCAAGGCACTGGTATCTCTGCTCCGGGAAGACCTGCCGGCCGATGGCACGATCATGACCCAGTCCTACAGCCTGGCCTCGCTGCTCTCCTACCATGGCGGCACGTACATGCCTGTGTTTGGCGCGGGAAGTTTCCATGCGCGCTTTGATGACAACATCACCAACTTTCGCGACCATGCAGGCAAGTCGATACGCATCGTGAGCACACGACGCATGGATCCGGCGACGCTGTCGGCTTATTTTGATTCGGTGGCGGTTCGGGAGCGCGAGATCGACGGCGCACGCTTCTGGATCGCTGATGGCCAGGGATTCCGCTTCGAGACCTATCATGCGCAGGTACTCACGCATATTGCGGCGACCTATTATCGGATGCCTGCTTTCCTGCCACTGACCGGCTGCCGCTTCCTTGAGCAATACGGATTCGAGCGGCAAAACCGCTGAGCGTCGAAGCGTCGAGGCCTCAGTGCTCGGAGGACGAGGCTCTGAAGGTCCAGTGCTTGTGTCCCAGATAGCTGGTAAACACAGGCACGACGACGCCTACCGCGTGCGCGATCTCAGGGACGAACCGGGTGACACCCATCGCCGGTAACAGGAGGTACGCGAGCAGCATGCTGATCGCCCAGGTCTGGAACACAGCGATCAGGTTCACCAGCACGAACCACATCGCGCTGCGACGCATGGTCTGGCCACTGTCGGTAAATACGAATATGCGCGCGAGCAGGAACGCGGTCACCATGCCGGTCAGGTAGGCCAGCACCACGGCAAACGAAAATTCCATCCACTGGTTGTAGACGATCCGCGAACCGAAATTGACCGCCGCGGCCAGACCGCCGGTGATCAGGAAGATGAGGAATTGCCGCGACATGAACTGCCGTATCACCGCGGCTCCCCAACATTTGGGACTTCCACTGCCTCGCGCGCCATCTTGCGGCCAAAGCCGATGCTCTCGGAAATCCCGCGATCTTCCGGGTAGTAGTACGACGTATCCGCGACCCACAGCCCCGTCACCGGCAAGGCCACCGGCGGCAGCTTGTCGAGATAACCGGGATCACAAATCGGCTGCGCATGACGATAGCGGCTGGCACAGATATCGATCACATCCGCATCCGTCAGCGAGGGATTGATTTTTTTCAGATAGCGCCTGACCTTGTCGAGAAAGACCTCGTCCGGCTCGGCAAACTTCGGATGTTCGCCGGGCATGTAGAACGGCACATAGACGATGCTGTGCGCGAGCGGCCTGAGGTTCGAGTATTCGACCAGACCGGGAATATCCATCTCCGGGTCATTCACATTCAGCCAGAAGTTCGGCGACAGCGGCTTTCTCAGCTTGGCGATCACGCAGACGACCGCAATATTCTTCAGCGCCGACAAGCGCTTGATCACGTCGGATGGCAGATCGGGCATCAGGCGCGGCACATAGGGCAGCGGCACCGTGCTGATCACCTTGTCGAAGGCCTCGACGCCGGCGGCAGTCTCGACGCCCTGCACCCGTCCCTGCGCGATGATCACGCGCTGCACCGGCGTGGACAGCCGTATCGTGCCGCCATGGCGCTCGATATCCTCTTTCAGGGCGGTGAGCAGCGTGGTCGAACCACCGTCCAGATAACCGAGCTTCTCGCGGAACAGGTCGTAGCGGGAACGGCCAATGCGGCGGATGCGGCTCCAGATCCATGCCGCCGACAAGTTATCGCTGTAGTCGTAGAACTTGTAGTCGAACAGCCGCCGCCACAGCACTTCCCACGCCTCGTTGCCGACCCAGCGGCGTATCCAGCCGGTCGCCTCGACCTGATCGAGCGGCCTCCAGTCCTTGCGCTTCGTGCACAGGAACGCATGCAGCCCGTAACGGAATTTTGCAACGAGACTCAACCCGCGAAAGCGCAACAACGCGAACGGATTGCCCCAGGGCTGCAGGCGGTTCTGGTACCAGTAGCCCATCTTCGTCTCGGTCCAGCGCATCTTGCCGGCGATGCCCAGTTCCTCCAGCACCTGCAGGAAAGCGCTGTCCGACGTGCAGTGGAAATGATAGTAGCGCTCGATCTCCAGACCCGAGAAATCAAAACAGGCGGTCATGCCACCGACGCGATCATCCGCCTCGAAGACCACCGGCTGATGGCCGTCGCGCGCAAGCTGATAGGCGACTGCCAGCCCCATCGGGCCGGCGCCCAGCACGGCAATGCGCTGCGGACGATGGCGCTGCTGGTCAGTGGACGACGACTCGGTGAATTCAGGCATGCTCAGAAGGCCAGTACAACCTGGCTGTAGACCGGATGACAAAAGGTTTCCTTCACCGCTTCCGCGAACGGTGTGCAGCGCACGCCAAATTCGCGTGGCCAGTCGGTCACCTCGAACTCATCGCGCGCCACCAGTGCCTCCAGCTGTTGCGTGGTGAACGGCGGGTTGCGATCGAACAGGCTCCATAGCCACAACAGGAAGTAGAACAACGAATACGGGATCCTCATGATCAGCGTGCGGGCGCGGGTCGCACGACGTATTTCGCGGATGATATCGATGTAATCGATTTTTTCATGGCCGGAGATATTGAAGACACCCTCGCGCCGGCCACTCTCGATACAGCTGATGATGACCTGACAAAAATCGCCGACATACAGGGGCTGGCGCAGATAGCGGCCGTGGCCGGGCACCGGGAACACCGGCACTTTCTGCATGAAGCGCGACAGCCAGCCAAGATGCTTTCGGTCGAACCAGCCGAACATCAGCGTCGGCCGCAGAACAGGACAGGCGATGCCGCTCTCGCGCACCATCTGCTCCTGTGCCTTCTTGGTGTTGGTATAAAAATCCTCGGCGACGGATTCCACCACCGATGAACTGATATGCACCAGCTGGTCCACCTGCCCGCTGCGTATCGCATCGAGCACATGGCGCGTGGAGCTGAGATTATTGCGCTCGAATTCTGCGTAATCCGTGCCGCCGATCTGCGCCTGCAGCATCACCACCGCGCGCGCGCGCCGGAAGTGCCGCTGCCAGTCGCCCGGCTCGGCCAGATCCGCGTACTCGACCACGATATCGGGATGCATACGCCGCAGCACTTCCAGATTTTCGCGGTGCTTGTCCAGCACGACGAGTTGGGTGTAGCCCTTCGCCTTGAGCCGTGCGACCAGATTCTGGCCGACCAGCCCGGCACCGCCCGGCAGGATGATGGTGTCGTCAGTCATTCAGATAGTCAGATATTGAGCTTGTTGAAAATGGCACGCGGCAAGTGACGGATCACCATCATGATCAGCCACCATTTGGCAGGCGCATAGACGACCGGCTGTCCGTCGGCAATCGCCTCGACGATGCGGCGTGCGACGTCCTCGACGCTCGCCAGTCCGTGTTGCGGCAGATGCGCGGTCATGGGCGTGGCGGTCGGTCCGGGCTTGATCAGCACAACCTTCACCAGCGTATTGGCCAGCCGGTGCTGCAGCCCCTGCAGATAGCGCTCGACCATGCCTTTGGCCGCACCATAGACGTAGTTGGTCTTGCGTCCGCGATCGCCGGCCACTGAGCCGATCACGGCCAGCGTGCCCTTGCCGCGCTGCTCCATCGGCCCGATGAATGCCTCGGCAAACAGCACCGGCGAGACACCATTGATCTCGAGCGCATCGCAGGCGCGTGCGAGATCATGTTCGCATTCCTGCTGCACCGGCAGGCTGCCGTGCGCAATCAGCACGATATCGACCGGACGATCAGCGGTCAGCGTCGAGGCCAGCCGGGCAATCGCGTCCGGATCGGTGAAGCTCGCCTCGAGTGCCGTGATGGTCGACTGCGGGCTGCGCACCCGCAGATCAGCAGCCACACGGGAGACGCGCACCAGATCGCGGCCAACGAGGACCAGCTCGACCGCCGCGCGCGCCCACAAGCGCGCGCAGTGTTCGGCGATGCCGGAACTTGCGCCGATGATCACGATACGAGGCTTGGACAAAAGTATCTCCGTGGAAGTCGGGTCGGGTTGAAGTGCAGCGAGTGTTCGGTCAGGTGTCGTTCATGCCGGGGCGGGATGGGCTCTCCTTCGGCCATGCATCAGCCATCCTTCATCCACCCATCAGCCGGCGCGACATTGCCGAACTGATGCCCGGGTCGCGCCATGGCAGGAACTCGGGCAGCCGAGGATAACCGGTTTCAAACAAATCGACGGGCATGCGCGCATCCTTGGCCATGTACAACCTGCCCTTGGCCTCGCGCACGATCGCATCCAGCGCCGCAAGCAATTGCAGCGTGCGCTCTCCCTGGTTGGGGAAGTCCAGCGCCAGCGTGACGCCGGGCATCGCAAAGCTCAGCATGCCTACCGAGGGGCGCTCGCCGAAGGTCTTGAGCACGGCCAGAAACGACCCGGTACCAGAGCGCGCGATACGCTTCAGCATCGCCTGCACAGCCTCCTGTCCGACCGCGCGCGGCAGCGCGCACTGGTACTGGAAAAAGCCGCGCGGGCCGTAGATCCGGTTCCAGTCACGCACATTGTCCAGCGGATGAAAGAACGGCTCATAGTGCTGGACAGAACGGCGACTGGCTTTCTTCAGATGGAAATACAGCGCATTGAAAGGTCGCAGCGACAGCGGATTGACCAGCGATACTGGCGGCACAAAAGGCACGTGCAAAGAGCGAGACGCACGCGGCGCGTCACGCCCCGCATCGACCGCGTTGGCGCGCATGAAAATGCCGCGCCCTGCCCCGTTCAGGCAATCGACCCACGAGACGGTGTGCTCCCAGTCGGCCTCCGAGGTATCGGCCAGCGCAAAAAACTCGTTCAGGTCGCGATACGGCAGGGTCTCGACTGACAGCCAGGGCCCGGGCACGCGCTTTAATTGCAGTTCCGCCTCGGTGATCACGCCGGTCAGGCCGAGGCCGCCGACGGTCGCCGCGAACAAGGGCTCGCCCGGCCGGCACTCTGACGAACTGCCATCGGTGCGCGCGAGCGACAAGCGGCGCACATGGTCACCGAAACTGCCTGCCTGATGATGGTTCTTGCCATGAATATCGTTGGCGATCGCGCCGCCCACCGTCACGAACTGCGTGCCCGGCACGACCGGCAGCATCCAGCCACGCGGCACGCACAAGCGCTGGATGTCACGGACCAGCACGCCGGCTTCACAGCTCAGACGCCCCTGCTGCTCGTCAAAGGCGATGAAACGATCCAACCCGGTGGCATCCCACAGCGTGCCGCCCGGGTTGAGGCAGACATCGCCATAGCTGCGGCCCATGCCATACGCCAGACCATAGCGGTCGCGCTTCATCTGCGCGGCGACCTGCATCCGGTCTGACAGGCAGTGCAACTGGTGCTCGAACTGGCCCAGCCTGCCCCATGAGGTGACCGCTACCATGCCCCGCCTCCGCTCGCTGCGGCCAGTACCAGTGCGAAGGCGAGCCCGGAGAGCAGACTGGCGCGATCCCGCAGCGCGAACAGCAGCGGATCATCATGCATCTGTCCGCGATGCGCCTTCATCCAGATCCAGCTGACCCAGAACAGCATGACCGGCACCGCGCACCACATGATGGCCGGCGACTGATAGAGCCTGACCACGGCATCGCTGTTCAGGTACAGCGCGAGCACGACGACGGATGCATAGCCCGAGGTAATGCCCAGCGACTGCACCAGCGGCGCATCCGAGGTCAGGTAGCCGCGCCCGTGTGCCTTGTCGCGCCCGGCATCGGCCTGCAAGACGAGCTCGGCGTAGCGCTTGACGAAAGCGAGCGACAAGAACAAAAACACCGAGAAAGCCAGCAACCAGAACGACAGCGAGATACCCGCCGCGCCCGCGCCGGCAATGATGCGCACGGTATAGAGCATGGCCAGCACCAGACAATCGATCAGCATCAGGCGCTTGAGCCCCCACGAGTACGCGCAGGTGAGGACGAAATAAAACACCAGCCAGCCGACGAATACCGGGCCGACGGGCAGCGCGAAAAAGAAGGCATTCACCAGCAACAGCGGCACCAGCAGCACGCCCTTGACCACCGGCACCTGACCGGAGGCGAAAGGCCGCAGTCGCTTGCGCGGATGATGGCGGTCGCTGTCCAGATCGAACAGATCGTTGGCGACATACACTGCCGACGCGCAGAGAGAGAACGACAGGAAGGCCAGCAGCATCGCGCTGGCGCTGTCCGCATCGGGTATCTGGTGTGCTGCCAGTGGCGCGATGAACAGCAGCAGGTTCTTCAGCCACTGGTGCAACCTCAGCGCGCGCGGCAGCTGCGCCGCCGCCGAGGCGGGCGGCGCAAATAGCTTCTCTACCTGCGCGCACTGCCGGGCCTGAGTTTCCACCGCCGGCGACGCATTGACCACGATTGCATTGCGCGCCGATTGCCAGACCGGCAGATCATCCCGGGAATTGCCCGCATAGTCGAAGCCCTGCCGGCCGAAGCGCGCCTCCAGCGCGGCGGCCTTGTGGCGTGCGCTGAGGTTATGCGTGCCATCGCTGGCCATCACGTCGTCGAACAGGCCGAGATGGTCGGCCACGGCCTCGGCCATCGACTGGTCGGTGGCGGAGCAAAGGATCAGGCGCCGTCCCTGCGCGCGCTGCTGGCGCAACCAGTCGAGCAGCGGCTGGTTATACGGCAGCGAGGCCGGATCGAACTCGGTCAGGCTGGCCAGCTGTGCCTTCAGGTGCGCCTTGCCCCGGGCGAGCCAGAACGGAATGTGCAGCGCATCCAGCGGTCGCGAGCGCAGTGCGCGCAGCGCGGACTCGTGGAGCGTATCGGTCAGGATCAGAGTGCCATCGAGATCAACGGCCAGCGGGAGCGAAGTCAAATGACTGTCCTCGGGGACGAAACTGGGCGGTATTGTAAATCAGGGGGGATGGCGGGCAGGAAACGGGCGCTCAGGCCGCGTTCAGGCCGCACTCAGGCCTGAAGAGGACTGATGTGGACCTGAGCGCACACAGGCAGGAGGCGACGGCGGCGGCAATCAGTGCAAACCGCCGTCCTTCACCGCTATCGCTGCGACACCGCGTCCACCACCGCGAGCGCGGTCATGTTCACGATACGGCGCACCGTGGCCGAGGGCGTCAGCACATGCACCGGTCGCGAGCAGCCCAGCAGGATGGGGCCGATCGCCACCCCATTACCGGCGGCGACCTTCAGCAGGTTGTACGCGATATTGGCCGAATCGATGTTCGAGAACACCAGCAGGTTCGCGTCACCCTTGAGCGGCGTGTCCGGCATGGAGGCTTTGAGCAGGTGCGCGTCGAGCGCGGTATCGCCGTGCATCTCGCCATCGACCTCGAGATCGGGCGCACGCTCGCGTATCATCGCCAGCGCAGCGCGCATCTTCAGCGCCGACTCGCTGTTGCTGGTGCCGAAATTCGAGTGCGACAGCAGCGCGGCACGCGGATGCAGACCGAAACGGCGCATCTCTTCGGCTGCCATGATGGTGATCTCGGCGATCTGCTCGGCGCTCGGGTTCTCGTTGACATGGGTATCGACCAGCACGACCTGACGGTCATGCAGCACCAGCGCATTCATCGCGGCATAGGTGTTCACGCCGGGACGTTTACCCAGCACCTGATCGATGTAATGCAGATGAAGCGTGGTGGTGCCGAAGGTGCCGCAGATCATGCCGTCCGCATCGCCCTTGTGAATCGCCATCGAGCCGATCAGCGTGTGACGGCGACGCATCTCCAGCTTCGCGTACTGCTCGGTGACGCCCTTGCGGCGGGTCATCGACAGATAGGTTTCCCAGTAGGCGCGGTAGCGCTCGTCACGCTCCGGGTTGATCACGTCAAAATCGAGCTCAGGGCGAATGCGCAGACCATAGCGTTCGATGCGCTGAGCAAGC